>Ga0307942_1001697_pt1:10000-17710 | contig 17710 bp, 11 predicted proteins | sample OrgLakmetagen175_FD_201846 | JGI IMG/M metagenome (GOLD analysis project Ga0307942, IMG submission 201846) | Saline water microbial communities from Organic Lake, Antarctica - #175 | ecosystem: Environmental > Aquatic > Non-marine Saline and Alkaline > Saline | place: Antarctica... | reverse complement strand
CCCCCCCCTCCACAAACCCATACACACACATAGAGACAAACACACACAGTCACACACACTGTAGAGTTGTGAGCCAAAATTTAGAGTTAACCGCAGATCCATAGGTTGTAAGGTGGGGATGGCTATGGCCACAAAGTGCCTCTAAGACCTTGGAGCGTACAGCAAGTCGGCAATCTGCAGGCGTCAAGGTTGTATGTAGGCTCCAACTTTGACTCCAAGTAAGCTCGCTTTTCCCCCCCTTATGTCACTCTTGTGTTCTTGTGAGCCCTGTCTTATATCATAGGACTGCATAGGACATGAAAAAAACGGTGCAAATCGCTCTCCGTATCATATTTCTTGTGCAAACCAAAACCCCTTGTTTGCTCTGCTCCCTTTTTGCCTGCCTAACACCCCCTCCCGCGTTTGCACTTAAGCCCTCACACAATGCACACAGGGGGCCTTTATAAATGGCGGGCAGTAAGGAGGACAAGAGGAGTACGCCCACAATGAGCGGGGTGTTCAATGCTCAAGGTACCCGGTATAGAGAAATCAGATAGAAGGTTGCCAATACACGTCTTGTTTCCTTCCTTCTCTTTATTTGTTTGGTGCGGTTGTGAAAAGAGTATGCAATGAACGCAATGGCTCTCCCAGCAGCAATTTCCCAGCATGAATGCTCGGCAGTCCTTGCTGGCGCTACAGAAAAATCCCAGTGTGACATTCCGTGCCAAAAGAGAGAAGACAGAACTAAGACTGAGGTATGCTTAAGTGGCGCAAGCCAAAACAGCAGTAGACTGGAGTAACCTGAGTGAAAAGCAAGCGATGAATTTTCAGAAGAATTAAAGCCTGTTGCGGTGGAAAAGTTTTACAGTACCCGGTATCAAAGTGGATCCTTTCCCTTGATTAATGTGGAGAGTGATTTTTTTGACCGCCTGCGTATATGTTTTCTTTATGTTCCTGTTGGCAGCACCGGTTTTAGCCCTTCCAGATTTGACAAGGCTTCAAATTTGGTTTGTTCAACTTGTTGTACACTGACGTTCAATTTGTTGTACACTGACATTCAATTTGTTGTACACAGACGCTTCTGTGGTTGGAATTGTGGCTTACACGCAAGATGGTCGTGTTGTTTTGTCCACAATTGTAAGCTCAAAGTTTGCACCTGTGGAATTCAACCACGGATTATCCGAGTGCTCCTGAGGGCTTGTGTTCGCCTTGCAGTGGGGATGCTATTTTGAGGGCGTTCCAGATCGTGAGCGCTTTACATACTATCATCCACTCATTCATTTACAAACGTACCCCAGCTTGCCCAGAAGGCAAGCAAGGAGGATGGAGTTTCTGTCACATCTCTTGTCTTCCATTGAGGAGAATTAGCGAGCCGCAACCCATTGCTGCATGGCCCAGAAATCCTTAACACGGGCACATGTGCAGGGGTATTTGGGGTTGTGTCGTCTGTGATGGCTCGTGGACAGAAGCCGTCAAAGGAGTTGAGACAGGATGCTGATTTGTCACGCCAGCAATTGCCTGCTACTCCTCCTCCTCCGTGGTGTTGAAAGGGAGGACTTAGGGTTAATAAACGCAATTAATTTACCGCACTTTTTATTCAAGTGGGATGGACATGATGAGGAGGAGGAGCACAACACGTGGGAGCTTGAGCAGACCCTGCTTGGTTGTGAACTGGTCAGGAGCAAGGTAGCAAGCAGGAGGCATGGTGGGTCCGTATGGTGCTTTTTGGCTCCGTATGGAGGGGGGGACTCCAAGTAGGGAGGTCGTCTGCTGATTAGTCACGACCCAAATAATTAACAATCCTAGAGGGTGGTGGCCCATTTAGGTGATGAGCATGTTGCTAAAGCTTATATAAGGATATATCCTGCATGGGCTAGTAACCTTTTGCTCGCTGGCCTTGATGGCGTTATTGTAATGCAATTCCTTACAGCGGCAATGCAAGTATGTAAGCAGGGCGGGGTGTAGCCATACATTGACCACTTATTTGCCAAGGATGGCAGGCCAAGCTTGCCGTGGGACGGAGTGTTACATGTATTATGAAATGCATGTACTATCTATTACTACGTAGGCTACACACGTAGGAAGGGCACGCACCGTCGTACCGCGAATCTTTCAAGCACCATTGTTTGCGAAATACACTCAATCTCACATACACGCACACTCACATGCAGCACGCATACGCACCTTGATTGCTTCTTTCTTGCTGATTTCAGGCCAGAGGGCAGAGCAAACCTTGCAAGCGGAATCCTGCTGGGTGTGCGTGTGATGAAGCCCTGGTCAGCACTAGTGGATGTTCATTGCTATGTATTGTGTGTGTTGTTAGGGGAAATAATCAGCATCGAACCCTGCCCTGCTCGTCACCTCGCAATTCAGCCAGTGGCTTAGAAGGGCGCGAACCGGTGCGCACGCGGGCAGAAACGGGCAGACAAACGCTGCCCCCGACATGTCGACAGAGCAAGAAGTGCTGGGCGTCGACACGATATGCTGCATGATGTGTGCACGGACGTGACGTCCCTTTTACGGGAAAGGGGGGGGGAAGGGGGAGATAGAGAGAGGGAATATCCCGAGCACGTGCTAATTAACGACCGCACCGGTTGGGAGCGTAAACGAAGCTTACCCGCAGCAGTTTCTTTACGTCCTGGCACTTCGACTCTGAGCAGTGCTGGCCATTGCAGCAGGTGATGCTGTGAATACAAGCCCTAATCCAGTTCTTCCCATTCGCATTTTTAGCTGACATTTCTGAAATAAAATAGATCTAGTTAAGTGCGTATAAAACTGGACTGAGCTTCGGGGAATCGGATATCGGATACCACGGCATTTCCACAGTACATACAAAATACAGTTTTGGTATCCAGGGGGGGGGGTAAATGGGGGGAAAGAACAAATCAGCATTGAATACTCTTTCATGCAGCCTCCCTAGGGAGAGAGGCCTCTCTCCGCGGATCCCTCACTACTATTTCCCAGATCAGGTACCAGGCTGCTGGTCCATACATGCCATCAATCAGCGCTGCTTTGACGAGACGTAATGGTATGTTTAATCAAGAATGAGAATAATACAAGCACGGGACCGAATTCTGAGTAAGCAAGTAACTAGAAAACAATTCAAGGAAAATAAGTGCCTGTCTATTGGTGGGGGGAAGGTGCTGATTCGCCATGCGTGCTCTCATATGATGTATCAGCCTGCCACCCTGCAGGCTGTGCCTGAGAAATAGAGCGCACAAAGAATTCCTCTCCCCAGAATTGGACATTAGTATTGAGAACCGCCATAATTCAACATACAATGAATTCCAATATTCTTAGCAAAGAGCTGGTTAAGTATAGTGAATAGTGTGAAGGCAGTTCATGTCACTTGATAATTCCTCAATCAAAGTGCTTTTCCTTATCAAATGTTGTACGAGAAAAATAAGTGGTCCGTAGGAAAAGCATGTTAGCATCAACGCTATGTCTAATGTAGTAGCGCTACTACATTAAACACAGTATCTTTTTTTCGTTAAGGATTTCCTCCTCATGACAACGCAACATCGCCAACTGATTCCGCATTAAAAGTTGCATCAAACAGTGAGTTTTGCTAAGGGCGTGTAATAACTCTCCTTTCCTTGATTATGCTGGATGCGTTAATGTGAGCAAAGTATTTTTAATTCTTGAATTATCTTACGACATTGCGCATAACATGTTTTGACTGGTCAAGATGACAACACTGTGGCACGGTGCTCGGCATACGCTCATTGTTAATAACTAGAGAATGGGATGGCATATTAGATGAAGAGGGGCCAGTCTGCTGCTGTGCATATCAGGGTTCCACCAAGTCAGCATCTCTCCAAACACCTCTTATCCTTCATCAAAACCCAGCAGTTTTCTTATCTGCACTGAACCTATAATGAAAATTGATGGTCTACATTGGAGAATGCCCAGGAGCACAGTATCCAGCAAAGTTTTAAGTAAAGCAGGAAGCTAGTGTAAAGTACAAGTGCACAGTATGATCTCCTTTCTACAAAGAGGGCTCTGATCACTCATTTGCCTTACATCCTTCCCAAATACGTGTCTCTTAATCTGCCTCGTGATGTCATTTGCAGTGCTCCTAAAAGCCAGAATTACAGCTTCGTTTTTTCCTGCATGGACTATTTCCTTTTTATGAGCAGGCTAACAGTCGCAATTCTAGACATGGCCTTTTTTTTACCCTGGTAGTTAAGTTTATTGCGGTCGGTTGGTACTGGCAGATGCTTGATTGTTTACTGGTTTTATTCAGTGCTGCAAGGTCACAAACAGCGTTGTACCTTTTTTCGTTTTCAAGGGTTTTTTTAAGGTGCTACAAGTCTGGTGCTACAAAAAGAATGATCACAATGTGCACATGTTTTACATACGCAGCCTAGCAGTCGCACGTTTAAACTGATGGCTTATTCTGTAAACCTTATTCTATAAACTCTGTAAACCTGATCAGTTCACGTACAGAGCATCCCCAGACAGCACCGAAACTAAGGTCTCAGCAGACTTCAATAAGACGTCAGCCTTTAGATATTTAGTACTATCACGGCACCAAGGTAACTCCTTTTTCTTGATTGTGAGGAATGGTTAGCCCTGCCTGCATTGTTGTTTCATAACCCGCGTTGTTTCATAACCCTGCATAGTTGTTTCGTAACCCTGGCTTAAGGCACTACACCTCAGAATCAGCTTCATGCCAAAAAGGAAAGCACAAGGATCTTTGTAAAAACACCTTCGAGGAGCCTCCACTGCCCTCCACACCATTCTCTTTGGATTAGGTGGCTCCATCTACAACACTCACACTTACGAGCCTTATGCGGAACTGGGTCTTTGATTGAGACCTGCAGGGGGTTAAGATGCTAGCCTCTAAGCCCCATAAGCATTCTGTCAACTACGCTGCTAAACCAATCCATATACCATATGTTTCCATTACTGGCAACTTTGGATAGTTGCTGCGGAAGCCTCTGGTCGCTCGAGCTGGTAGTGGCTCTGTAGCAGCTGTTGCAGCTCAGGCAGGGTGCGGACAATGTGTGTGGGCCTGGGGTACGTTGGAACAATTGCTGTTAGCACTATTGTGTGTGGGCCTGGGGGTATGTCGGAACAATTGCTGTGCGCAATCATGTGTGTGGGCCTGGGGGTACGTTGGAACAATTGCTGTGCGCAATAATGTGTGTGGGCCTGCTGGGGGTACGTTGGAACAATTGCTGTTAGCACTATTGTGTGTGGGCCTGGGGGTACGTTGGAACAATTGCTGTGCGCAATAATGTGTGTGGGCCTGGGGGCAGTTGTTTGAAAGCGTTGTGTATGGGCTTTGGAACAATTGCTGTTAGCACTAATGTGTGTGGGCCTGGGGGCAGTTACGTTGGAACAATTGCTGTTAGCAATAATGTGTGTGGGCCTGGGGGCAGTTGTTTGCAAGCGTTGTGTATGGGCTTTGGAACAATTTCTGGTAGCACTAATGTGTGTGGGCCTGGGGGTACGTTGGAACAATTGCTGTGCGCAATAATGTGTGTGGGCCTGCTGGGGGTACGTTGGAACAATTGCTGTTAGCACTAATGTGTGTGGGCCTGGGGGTACTTTGGATCAATTGCTGTGCGCAATAATGTGTGTGGGCCTGGGGGCAGTTGTTTGCAAGCGTTGTGTTTGGCCGAGGATACTGCTGTTAGCACCCACCTGTCAATTTGTTAGCGCTAACCTGTCAATAATTACCTACAATGGTTACGATAGGGAGTATGACCTCCTGCACAGCTCGTATATACAATGTTCAACCCATGCACCCCTGTGAAACTTTCTCAGCAATTGAGCAGTACAGCAGGCACTTGAAAGAGGCTGTGAATTGAGACCAGCCTTGACCACCTTCCACATAACGACACTGTCAATCTATGAATGCTCAGACCTGCCAAAGGAAAGCCTAGGGTGACCAGCAAAACTTCAAGCCTGAAGAGTTACAGAGCCTCAACCGCACAAATTGAGTCAAACGAGTAGTTGTTGAATCAAATTGAGCTGAACACGAGCGGGTATTGTGCTAAGTACGAGTAATTATTCAACCAAATTGTAAGTCAATTAAATTGATCTGAACAGGACTGGCTTTAAGCGTGACAATGTAGAACGCAAATCCCCTGCTAAGATCCTCCCCCCTTTTTCCCTTAATTCTTGTAGCGGCACATATTGCACTTCCCATATAGGTTGATATACAAATGGTAGGTATATAAATATTGAAACAAATCGTTATAAAATCATATTGAGCCTTTTTCCTTTACTCTTGAAAGAGTAATAGCACATAGGGGATGTGTCACAAGAACCTCACCCACATTCAGTGTAGGAAACGCGTGTTGTGTGGCGAAGGCTGCTGTTATTGTTGCTTCTCCCTTTTTTTATATTTGTCAGGGCACATATGCACGTCAGGCACATTCTGTCAGTGTAGGAAATGTGTGTTGTGTGGCACAGGCTGCTGTTTTTGTTGCTTCTCCCAGTTTTTTTATATTTATCAGGGCACATATGCACGTCAGGCACATTCTATCAGTGCAGGAAGTGCGTGTTGTGTGGCAAAGGCTGCTGCTCGTTGCTTTCATCATCAAAAGATTAGTGCTCATAGTCTTTGACTACGCTCATAGTCTAGACTACAGCTACCTTGTCTGTGGGCAAGCAACACACGCTCTCCGTACACATGGCATGAACAGGCTGCTTGTGTTCAGCCAATGCAAAGTGATTGCTTTGTATGTGCAAAGTGGTTGCTTTAAATGTGCAAAAAAGTGGCTGCTTTGTATGTGTAAAGTGGCTGCTTTGTATATGCAAAGTGGCTGCTTTGTATGTGCAAAGTGGCTGCTTTGTATGTGTAAAGTGGTTGCTTTGTATGTGCAAAGTGGCTGCTCTGTATGTGCAAAGTGGTTGCTTTGTATGTGAAAGTGATTGCTTTGTATGTGCAAAGTGGCTGCTTTGTATGTGCAAAAAAGTGGCTGTTTTGTATGTGCAAAGTGGCTGCTTTGTATGTGCAAAGTAATCGCTTTGTATGTGAAAGTGGCTGCTTTGTATGTGCAAAGTGGCTGCTTTGTATATGCAAAGTGGCTGCTTTGTATGTGCAAAGTAATTGCTTTGTATGTGCAAAGTGGCTGCTTTTTATGTGTAAAGTGGCTGCTTTGCATGTGCAAAGTAATTGCTTTGTATGTGCAAATTAATTGCTTTGTACGTGCAAAGTGGCTGCTTTGTATGTGCAAATTAATTGCTTTGTATATGCAAAGTAACTGCTTTGTATGTGCAAAGTAATTGCTTTGTATGTGCAAAGTGGCTGCTTTGTATGTGCAAAATGGCTGATTTGTATGTGCAAAGTAATTCCTTTGTATGTGCAAAGTGACTGCTTTGTATGTGCAAAGTAATTGCTTTATTTGTGTGTGCAAGTATCCTCCGCCCCATTTCACACCTGAGCTCGCCTTCTAGCCTGCTGTCCTCCATTGTGTACTCGTTCATCCCATTGTAGTCAAGCAGCACAGTCACAGCCCCCGCACGGTTGCCGCTCACTGCGTTTGTGTTTGTGTGTGTTTTATGTTTCTCCATTGTGTACTCGTTCATCCCATTGTAGTCAAGCAGTACAGTCATGGCTCCCGTACGGTTGCCGCTCACTGTGTTTGTGTGTGTGTGTTTTATGTTTCTCCATTGTGTACTCGTTCAGCTCATTATAGTCAAGCAGTACAGTCATGGCTCTAACACGGTTGCCGCTCACTGTGTTTGTGTATGTGTGTGTGCGCATGTGTGTGT
>Ga0307942_1001697_pt1:0-5000 | contig 17710 bp, 11 predicted proteins | sample OrgLakmetagen175_FD_201846 | JGI IMG/M metagenome (GOLD analysis project Ga0307942, IMG submission 201846) | Saline water microbial communities from Organic Lake, Antarctica - #175 | ecosystem: Environmental > Aquatic > Non-marine Saline and Alkaline > Saline | place: Antarctica: Organic... | reverse complement strand
AGTCACAAATTACAAGAGAGGCGGTGCTGTCACAAGAGAGGCGGTGCTGTCATCAAGAGAGTCACAAGAGAGGCAGTGCTGTCACAAGAGAGGCGGTGCTGTCACAAGAGAGGCAGTGCTGTCACAAGAGAGTCACAAGAGAGGCGGTGCTGTCACAAGAGAGGCGGTGCTGTTACATGAGAGGCGGTGCTGTCACAAGAGAGGCGATGCTGTCACAAGAGAGGAAGTGCTGTCAAAAGAGAAGCGATGCTGTTATCAAGAGAGTCACAAGTCAAAAGTCACAAGACACAAGAGTAGGGTTGGCCAGAACCGTATATATACGCCGTATATAACCGTATATTTGATGGAACGCCTGCTAAAAATACCGTATATACATCGTATATATATGGTTCTGGCCAACCCAACACGAGAGAGTCACAAGAGAGTCACAAGAAAGGCGGTGCTGTTATCAACCCTGACCGCCCTTTGCTGTTTCCAGCCTTAATCATTAGACAGCTGTTGTCTGTGAAGAAGAAACAGCCTATGGAGTGTAGGAGCATGAGGGTAGCAAAACATGGTGTAGGAGAAGCAACAGCTGAGAAGCCTGGTTTCCTTTCGAAAAGTCAAAGAAACTCGAGGAGGCGACACAGTCTGGCTGAAGGTTCCCATGTACATCTAATCAGATCAACATAGTGAGGAGGCGACACAGTCTGGCTGAGGGTTCCCATGTACATCTAATCAGATCAACATAGTGAGGAGGCGACACAATTGAGCACACGGGCCTTAAGAAGAGGAGAGCCCTGAGCAGCCAATCAGTACTAAGCAGAGGAGAACACTGAGCCGCCAAGCAGTACTAAGCAGAGGAGAGCACTGAGCAGCCGATCAGTACTAAGCAGAGGAGAACACTGAGCCGCCAAGCAGTACTAAGCAGAGGAGAGCAGCCAATCAGTACTAAGCAGAGGAGAGCACCGAGCAGCCGATCAGTACTAAGCAGAGGAGAGCACTGAGCAGCCAATCAGTACTAAGAAGAGGAGAGAACTGAGCTGGCAATCAGTACTAAGCAAAAAAGAGCACTGCACAGCCAGTCAGCAAGAAAAAGGGGCTGAAGATCACCCCCTCTCATAGCTCCACCAGAACCGTAAATCTTCACCATATATGACATATGACCGTATGTATGGTGATTTCCCTGCCAAAAATACCGTATATACACACCGTATATACCTATAAATGTACGGTTCTGGCCAATCCTACATGATAGACGTACCTGAGGAGATGGCTTGTACCTACGCACAGCATGGCAGACAAAGTAATAGTGTTAGGCCGTTTATTCAGAACCTGGAGCGTATTCTGTAGATTTTCAGCAGTCCTTTGTGAACCCTTATTCAAAGCCTGGAGCGTATCCTGTAGATTTTCAGCAGTCCTTTGTGAACCCTTATTCAAGGCCTGGAGCGTATCCTGTAGATTTTCAGCAGTCCTTTGTGAACCCTTATTAAAAGCCTGGAGCGTATCCTGTAGATTTTCAGCAGTCCTTTGTAAACCCTTATTCAAAGCCTGGAGCATATCCTGCAGATTTTCAGCAGTCCTTTGTGAACCCTTATTCAAAGCCTGAAGCGTATCCTGTAGACTTTCAGCAGTCCTGCTGCATCTTGCTTTCGGCACTTGTGCTATATCCAACACATCCTAAGACATTCACACTAGGAGTGACAAAAAACAACAATCACAACACTCTAGCCGCAAAGCAAATCAAACTCACATACACTGCTCATGATACAGCACACAGCACACAAAACAGCGAGCTGCGTAGAGGGCGATTGGCTGTCAGGGCGTTGTCTAATGATATAAAAAGATAAAACAAAGCAGCACTTCACTCTCACTCACTCAAAGTTGCATTCCCGAGAGATGGCTGTCCGGGCGAGCACGTGCACATGCAAGCAAAGAAAGAGGGGCAGGTTTACCGTAAATTCAAAGTTAACATGTGTACAAAGAGGGCAGGGGCAAGGGGCAGCGTTTTTGTACATGCCATTTTTTACCGGATAATTACTTTCAGACACACGTGCAAAGAAGGCAAGGGCAAGGGGCAGCGTTTCTTTACATGCCATTTATTCCTGGGACAATGATTTGAGGAATCAAATGCAAGAGATGGAGGGATCCAAGGGCAGCGTTTCTAAACATGCCAATTACTCACCAGTAAGTATTGAGGACACATTTGCAAGAAAGGGAGGGATCCGGAGGCAGCGTTTTTAATCACGCCATTGAAGCACCGGTAAAGTATTGAAGACACATTTGCAAGAAAAGGAGGGATCCGGCATAAAGACCTCCAAAGAGTCAAGTAGCAACAGCATAAAGAGCTCCGAAGAGGCAAGTAGCAACAGACAATATAAAGTTGTCTAAAAGAGGCAAGTAGCAACAGCATAAAGAGCTCCAAAGAAGCAAGCAGCAACAGACAGCATAAAGAGCTCCAAAGAGGCAAGTAACAACAGCATAAAGACCTATAAAGGAGCAAGTGGAAACAGCATAAAGATATCTAAAGGAGCAGGTAGCAGCAGCATGTAGAGCTCCAAAGTTTTCTGATTGCCCCGCACTCAGTGACATTCACGGGAGTCGCCATAGCTTAGTGGTTAAAGTGATGCCCACAGTGAGACCCTATGAAAGGGCCACACCAACACACAAACCCTGTACATGCACACACACACACCTTATACAATCCATCTGCTCTACTCGTCCCAGTGTTAAAAGATGTGTGAATCAAACTAAACTCGTGGCGATATTGCAGCCTCCACCGCCATAGCACGCTTGATTGCTCATGCATTACGCCTTTGCACTTTCTCTACAGTCCCTCTGTTCTCCCTCACCTGGCAGGAAAGTGACACTCCTCACATGGCAGGAAAGTGACACTCCTCACAAGGAAGGAAAGTGACACTCCTCACCTGGCAGGAAAGTGACACTCCTCACAAGAAGGAAAGTGACACTCCTCACCTGGCAGGAAAGTGACACTCCTCACCTGGCAGGAAAGTGACACCCCTCACCTGGCAAGAAGCGACACTCCTCACCTGGCAGGAAAGTGACACCCCTCACCGGGAAGAACAGTGACACTCCTCACTAGGCAGGAAAGTGACACTCCTCACATGGAAGGAAAGTGACACTCCTCACATGGAAGGAAAGCGACACTCCTCACATGGAAGGAAAGTGACACTCCTCACCTGGCAGGAAAGTGACACTCCTCACATGGAAGGAAAGTGACACTCCTCACCTGGCAGGAGGGTGACACTCCTCACATGGAAGGAAAGGGACACTCCTCACCTGGCAGGAAAGTGACACTCCTCACATGGAAGGAAAGTGACACTCCTCACCTGGCAGGAAAGTGACACTCCTCACATGGAAGGAAAGTGACACTCCTCACCTGGCAGGAAAGTGACACCCCTCACCTGGCAGAACAGTGACACTCCTCACTAGGCAGGAAAGTGACACTCCTCACATGGAAGGAAAGTGACACTCCTCACCTGGCAGGAAAGTGACACTCCTCATCTGGCAGAACAGTGACACTCCTCACCAGGCAGGAAAGTGACACTCCTCACCTGGCAGGAAAGTGACACTCCTCACCTGGCAGGAAAGTGACACTCCTCACCCGGCAGGAAAGTGACACTCCTCACCAGGCAGGAAAGTGACACTCCTCACCTGGCAGGAAAGTGACACTCCTCACCCGGCAGGAAAGTGACACTCCTCACCTGGCAGGAGAGTGACACTCCTCACCTGGCAGGAAAGTGACACTCCTCACCCGGCAGGAAAGTGACACTCCTCACCTGGCAGGAAAGTGACACTCCTCACATGGAAGGAAAGTGACACTCCTCACCCGGCAGAACAGTGACACCACTTACCGGGGGGGTGCACGCCGGGGCCGAACAGTGACACCACTTGCCGGATAGGAAAACAAATATGCAGCATGTTGTGTGTGTGTGTGTGTGTGTGGTGGACGCGCACAGCCCATTGCAAACATTTCTCCCTATGCAAACCATCTTAGCCCTGTACAGTCTCTCTGCACTTCCTCACCTGGCAGGAACGGTAACACTACCAGTGCCCTAAAGGAAATGGATATGCAAGCAATGGACGCATGCGCGCACAGCCCATTGCGCTCTTTATTCCCAATGCAAAATGTCTATGCACTTTGCACTGTACAGTCCCTCTGCCCTTCCTCACCTGGCAGGAACGGTGACACACCCGCAGGACAAAGGTGGTGGTTGTGGAAGTGGTGCACACTAGACAGCACGTTGCGCGTGATCAAGCCCCTCGGAATGGCTTGCCTGTTTGCACACACAAACACACATACACACAGATTTCTTGATTATGAAGGTGGTGGTTGTGGAAGTGGTGCACACTAGACAGCACGTTGCGCGTGATCAAGCCCCTTGGAATGGCTTGCCTGTCTGCACACACACAGAATTCACAATTCTCAGCAGGAGTCTGTTTCTTACTGAACCGTACTGCTCCTATGATACTGCGAGTCCAAATGATTGCAAGGTGCCAAAACATCGGCCTGAATTATTGTGGGTATTGGGCTTTGCGAGGCCAGTCAAGTGAGAGGCAATTTTTCGCGAAGTTTGGGAAATTTGTTAAATCCACTCACTGTTCAGAGCTTGCATTTTAAAACAGCCACCTGTTGGCAGCTGTTCACCCACTTTTGAACCCTTGTGAGAAACTTGTATGGAACCAGGAGGCGTCCATTAGCATAACTTTTGGAAGGCATGCCCTTATCCGAAAAAAAACGACATGTTTGGAATCCTTTTGTCAAGAGCTTTCGATTGGTGTATGTATGGGTCCGATCCGCGGAGGGGGGGGGGGAGGCCCTCCGGGGGGGGTTCGGGTTTTGGGGGGGGGCTCCAAAACATTTCTGGGCCATTTCACGGAGTTTCAAATATATCGTCGGAATTCTGAGCTCAAGCTCAGTCGATTGGCACCCTTTTTGAGCAAAATGGGTTAAGGGGGGGGGCTGTGGACATGTCCAAAAGTCAGAGGCACACGCGCTC
>Ga0307942_1001696_pt1 | contig 17712 bp, 16 predicted proteins | sample OrgLakmetagen175_FD_201846 | JGI IMG/M metagenome (GOLD analysis project Ga0307942, IMG submission 201846) | Saline water microbial communities from Organic Lake, Antarctica - #175 | ecosystem: Environmental > Aquatic > Non-marine Saline and Alkaline > Saline | place: Antarctica: Organic Lake... | reverse complement strand
AATGCATGCAGATGAGGAGATGTACCCATGGCACGAGCCTCCAGCTTCTATTCCTTTTTTAAAACGCTGCTTTGTGCTGACCACACACTTACGCAAATGCATGCAGATGAGGAGATGTACCCATGGCACGAGCCTCCAGCTTCTACTCAATTTTTCTAACGCTGCTTTGTGCTGACCACACACGTACGCAAATGCACGCAGATGAGGAGATGTACCCATGGCACGAGCCTCCAGCTTCAATTCATTATTTTTTACGCTGCTTTGTGCTGACCACACACGTACGCAAATGCACGCAGATGAGGAGATGTACCCATAGCACGAGCCCCCAGCATCTATTCCTTTTTTCAAACGTTGCTTTGTGCTGACCACACACTTATACGGATGCACGCAGATGAGGAGATGTACCCATGGCACGAGCCTCCCCGCACTGCGGCAGGCAAAATTGTGGAGGGTGACGCCCTCGTGTGGAGCCGCATGTTTGAGGCCTGCTCACAGTGAGATTGGTCATTGGTCATTGGTCATGGTCATTGATGGTCATTGATCATTGGTCATGGTCATGAGATTGGTCATATGTTTGAGGCCTGCTCACAGTAAGATTGGTCATTCATATCTTCATGAAGGATTTAAGTGAGGAAATGCTCACAGTGAGATCGGTCATTTATATCTGCATGAAGGATTTGAGTGAGGAAATGCTCACAGTGAGATTGCTCATTTATATCTTCATGAAGGATTTGAGTGAGGAAATGCTCACAGTGAGTGAGGAAATGCTTGCAGTAAGAAAATGCTCACAGTGAGGAAATGCTCACAGTGAGTGCGAAATGTTCACAGCAAGGAATGCTCAAGGTGAGGAAATGCGAGGACAATGTGCGCTCAGCGCCACATGTCCTCTGTGATCTCCGACGATGTTTCGGCTTTTGACAACTTTCACGTCATCCTTTAGTTGTTACGCGGAGCGTCTCTTGTTTAGCCATAGATAAGGAATGCAAAGAGGAAATGCAACAAGGTGTCAAGCTGCGCATTCACATGGTAGTTGTTTTGGACAGTTTAAATTGTAAGAGGGGGCCTGTTTTCATTTTACTCAGTGCATCTTTTCTCCCATTGCCCTTACTCAACGGCCCACAAAGACGAGATCTGGCCTCATGCTGTTTTGATACCCTGACTCCGTTCTGCACGCATCTAACTGACAAGCTCTCCTTTCAAGTGTGCGCGTGTGTGCCACATATGGCACAGGTCTGGCCTCATCCCATCAATCCTACGCCATCAAGACACCTTCCCAGGGTCCGGCCTCCTTGCGCTCACCACTTTTGCGTGGATTGTGAGCTGGCTACGCTTCAATTTTACTAAGGTAATCCTACCTTTGTCCGCCCATCTTCCCGCTCCTTGTTCTTCCCCTTTTTCAGTGTTTGAGCCAATGAAATGTTCAGGCTTTGCTTGATTTGGTACTGATGCTGTAGCAAATTATGATGTTGTGATGCTTATGATGTAAATGATGCTTATGATGTATATGATGCTGTGATGCTGTGATGCTTATGATGCTGTGATGCTTATGGTGCTTATGATGCTGTGATGCTTATGATGTATATGATGCTGTGATGCTGTGATGCTGTGATGCTTATGATGCTTATGATGTATGTGATGCTGTGATGCTGTGATGCTTATGATGCTTATGATATTGTGATGCAACTCCTTTTGCATTTGAGACTGGCATGGTACAGCTGCTTTGTGTGACCTCAAGCATTACTTCTTAGGGTTGGCCAGGACCGTATATATACACTGTATATGACCGTGTGCTTGGTGATTTCCCTGCCAAAAACACTGTATACACACCATATATATTTATGGTTCTGGCCAACCCTAGGTATAATAATACGACGATGCAAGAATACACCGTTTCAACAAAAGTGCATGCATGCTCTTTCAGTGAAGCGCACTACTGCTTTTGATGCTCACACTGTTATCAGTCAGTGGTGCATGTCGTGTCCAGGTACTTAACCGCACCTCACACGTGCATAAACATGTGCTTCACGACATAGTGTACATGCTTGCACAGCCTCTGTAATTCACATATAATATACATGCTTGCACAGCATATTTCATGACACAATGTACATGCTTGCACAGCCTCTGTTATGCACATATAATATACATGCTTGCACAGCATATGTGTTTCACGACACAATGTACATGCTTGCACATCCTATGTGTTTCACGACACAATGTACATGCTTGCACAGCCTATGTGCTTCATGACACAATGTACATGCTTGCACAGCCTATGTGCTTCATGACACAATGTACATGCTTGCACAGCATATGTGCCTCACAATGCAATGTTCATTTTTGCATAGCATACACAAGTTTCACGGTACCATGTGCACGTGTGCATATTATATACATGATACGGTGTACACAATTGTATAGCATAGACCTGCTTCAAGACACAACGTGTGATTGGCCAGAACCGTATATTTGCACCGTATATGAACGTATGATATGTGAATTCTCTGCCAAAATTACCGTATATGTGGTTCTGGCCAACCTTAAAACATACGTAATTACATAATACATACGACATGCAATCACAGGAGCTGTGCTGTGACAGGACCGTGTGTAGCAAGCACCTCATAATTACTCAGCACACATGCCATGCAATCATATGAGTGACACGCTGTGCTGTGACAGGGCCGCGTGCTGCACCTCATAATTACTCGGCACACATGACATACAGTCATATGAGTGATACGCTGTGCTGTGACAGGACTGCGTGCTGCACCTCATAATTACTCAGCACACATGACATGCAATCATATGAGTGATACGTTGTACTGTGACAGGACCGCGTGCTGCACCTCATAATTACTCGGCACACATGACATACAGTCATATGAGTGATACGCTGTGCTGTGACAGGACTGCGTGCTGTAACTCATAAATACTCAGTTAACATGACATGCAGTCACAGGAGTGATGCGCTGTGCTGTGACAGGATTGTGTGGAGCATCTCATAATTACTCAGCACACATGACGTGCGTTCACATGAGTGATGCGCTGTGCTTTGACAGGACCGTGTGGAGCATCTCATAATTACTCAGCACACATGACATGCGTTCACAGGAGTGATGCGCTGTGCTTTGACAGGACCGTGTGGAGCATCTCATAATTACTCAGCACACATGACATGCGTTCACATGAGTGATGCGCTGTGCTTTGACAGGACCGCGTGCTGCACCTCAGCTCTGAGCTGCTGCATTTACTGCGTGAGTGGTCTGTGCGGCAGGCGGCGTCGGAGCAAGAGCGCTCCCTTGCAAAGCAGCTGTATAAAGATTTCAGTAGGTGGGCGTGGCTTTGTGCTCGTGTGCAAGTTGTGGCTTTGTGCAATTTGTAGCTTTGTGCTTGTGTGCAGATTGTTTGTTTAAATTTGTGGGGCATAAAAGGTGCCCATTTTTTCGTGGCTGTCATTGGCTGTTGGCTAGCAGGTGACTTGGTTATGACACACATGAGTGGGTTAGTGCTCTTGTGGCCTGTCACAGGGCTTTTTCCTAGTTCACACATGCATACACACGCACACAAGCACACGTAACCTAGTACACACATACACACACGCACACGCGTGCTTCTACACAGGAATCAAAGCACAAGCAATCACACACATGCATACACACACGCATGCACAGGGCGGCACCAGCGACGTCAGGTGCCATTCCCCAGCTAGGCAACAATGCGGCAGACACCACACTTGCACTGACAGAAGGGTCTTGCGGCGTACACGTGGTGCAAGATCGTACGCAAGTGCGTGTGTGTTTGTGCCTACGTTTGTGTATGTAGCTGTAATTTTGTACATGCGTTTTGTTGTGCGTGTGTATGTGCCTACCTTTGTGTATGTAGCTGTAACTGTGTACTTGCGTTTCGTTATGCGTGTGTGTATGCGTATGTGCCTACATTTGTGTATATAGCTGTAATTTTGTACACGCGTTTTGTTGTGCATGTGTGCATGTTTGTGTATGTAGCTGTAAATGTGTACATGTGCTTTGTTGTGCCTGTGTGCATGTGCCTATGTTTGTGTATGTAGCTGTAATTTTGTACATGCGTTATGTTGTGTGGGTGGGTGGGTATGTGTGTGCAACTTTTTTGTGTGTTTCTGTGTGTGTGTTTGTGTGTGTATGTGTATGTGTGTGTTGGCGTGCAAGTTGCACTGCATGCACAAGTCAGTCATGCCTGCCAGAGCTTCAATATTTGCCCTCACCTCACATTTGCCGTGACCTCAATATTTGCCTGCATCTCAATATTTGCCCTCACCTCACATTTGCCGTGACCTCAATGTTTGCCCTCTCCTCAATATTTGCCTGCATCTCAAAATTTGCCCGCACCTCACATTTGCCGTGACCTTAGTATTTGCCCTCTCCTCGATAGTTGCCTGCATCTCAATATTTGCCCGCACCTCACATTTGCCGTGACCTCAATGTTTGCCCTCTCCTCGATATTTGCCTGCATCTCAATATTTGCCCGCACCTCACATTTGCCGTGACCTCAATATTTGCCCCCTCCTCGATATTTGCCTGCATCTCAATATTTGCCCGCACCTCACATTTGCCGTGACCTCAATGTTTGCCCTCTCCTCGATATTTGCCTGCATCTCAATATTTTCCTGCATCCCAATATTTGCCCGCACCTCATCAGAACCAGAGTACACCAGCGTTTTGAGGCCACTTGCACACACAAACACACACACACACACACACACACACACACATGCACATGCACATGCACATACGCTTACATTTACACGACATGTTGTGTGGCACAGATCAATGGCTACAAACCCTCAGAGGCTGAGAGGCTGAAGGCACTTGGAAACAAGGCATATAAGGAAGCCAACTACAACAAGGTGAGGCGGAATTAGAATTGATTTAGCGAAAAAAGCTTGCGCTTAGATAGGTAGCGATCTACATAGCGCCCCCAGGGCCCATGGAGGGGGCCACATCTAATTAAGGCCATTTGGTGGGAAATACACCCCTTGAGCTATTTTGATCAGCTCTGAAAAAAAGGATAAACTTTTAGTGTGCGTGGTGGCAAGCTAAGACCCGCAGCGCTCCCGCTATTGAAAACGCAATCATGTTTGTGGTCATTGCCAGTCAACATTAAATCCATACGCTCAGAAACAAAAAGAAAGAGTTTGTTGTTGCGTTGCAAGAGAAAAGCACAAACCACCCGGCCACTGACTTGTTGTCGCAAATAAGGTTACTACAATAAGGTGAGGCAGAAGAAACAAGACAAAAACGGCAGCAAAAACGTCAACTACATCCTACACAATTGTAGGGGTCACATTTAAGCATGAGGTCACTTCCACGTCAATTGAGGAAGGAAAATTTCTATAGCCTCCTTGCTGAAAAGGATGTGATATGTTTAAGGGTTGGCGGAGCCCAGGACCGTTGTATATGTTCACCGTATTTGACCGTATGTATGGTAATCCTGCTCAAAATACCGTATATACACCGTATATCCTGCTCAAAATACCGCATATACACCGTATCTGTATGTATAATTTTGGCCAACCCTAGATGTGTTTACTTTTAGTCCGGGATAACCCGCTGAACTCATGCACGGCCCCTTGTGAGCACTTTGGATTCTGCGGCAACAAACTTATGAGTTCGAAACACCTGAACTCAGGTTCTTGAAGTGTAGCATAAAGTGAGATGATCTCACTTTCTGGTTTTCTCCGGTTTCTGCTTCCTTTCTCCATTCTTTTTATTCCTTGGAGAACACAACTCTCTCTTTAGCATACTCCCCCCTCTCCCTCACCTCTTTTCTATATTTTAATCCTTAGTTTTCTCCCGTTTCTCCGGTTTCTCTGAGTTGTTGTGTTCTCCTTGGTAATAATGACAGAGACCTATGCATCTCACGATGCAAGCGAAATAGAACTGCTGTGCACTTGTGTAACTTGTACCTTGTAAAACTGCGAAAGTAATGATAGACATAGATAGGGATATCTTAGCTCAACAACGTGTCTGATTTACTTTCTCGTCTGATAAAGTGTCCTTTACACAGACAAATTGTAGTTCTGTTACGTTTGCTTCGTGAGATGGCGGCCGCGACGAAGAAATAAGCCATGAGGACCACAAAATCCGCCGTCGCATGCGGAACCGCCGTCGCATGGAGAAATGTACGAAACACCGCGAACGTAGAGCATAAGACCTTCTACACTGTCGTCACAAAGACATTTAGGCCATTGTCGAAACAGTATAGAACAGCGCGTAGAAGGGGAACCGAGCAGAGGGCGAGGAATGTGGCAAACTCCTTGAACACTCTCCCGAATTCCAGAGGCAACATGGCCCCAAACTCCGTCACTGACAAGAACCCGTCGAGGATGTTAGGCACCGAAGCTTTGCATAGCAGGGAAAGAAGGAGACCGAGAAAGGAGAGATATCGACTGCGGGAACGAGATGAGTTGTGCCCCGTTCTGGACATTGTAAAGAGAAGATTAAACTCAAAGTAAGAAGGAATAGCAGTTGTGAGGACCAAGTAAATAAAAAGATGGAGAAATTAAAGAGAAACTCAGATAAAAAGCAAGAGTGATATGAGAGATATCACTTTGCTACACTTCAAGAACTGGAGTTCAAGTGTTACACACTGAACTCAGCAGGTCCGTGTGCAAAGGACATCTCAAGCTTCTTGTTTGCCCCTGCTTGCCTCAAAAGCTCCAGTCCTTCTGCTAAACGCAAGATGTTGATGTCGATGTTTTCTGCATACCTACAGGAATAATGTACGCTACGTCACGTGTGCATGCCGCTTCTTTCCTTTTCCAGGCAACACAGACGTGTATATCATGCTGCTTTTTTCCTTTTCCAGGCAACACGGACGTGTTATATCTCAAGTGCAGACAATGGTGCTTGTAGGGTAAGCCAGAACCATTAATATATACTGTACATGACCGTATTTTTGGTGAACATTCTACCAAATTGCCGCATATACACTGTATATGCAGGGTTGGCCAGAACCGTATATATACACCGTATATTACCGTACATTTGGTGATTTCCCTGCCAAAATTATTGTATATACATTCAATGTATTGTATATATATGGTTTTGGCCAACCCTACGTATATGTATGGTTCTAACAAGCCCTAGGTACCAGGCCATCACCGAGCATCCAAATGGCTTTACTGAAGGCTGTTTCCAATTGTGAGCCATTGCAGGCCATCACTTGCTATTCGCGTGCACTGGACGTGCCAGTGGGAGGAGCAGACCTGTTAGGTGAGCATTCTGCACATGAGGGCTGCACATTTGAGCTTTTTATACTTACCTATGCATTATTTATTAGGGTATCCACAAACAAACGTCAGAAGTAATATGGCACCTGTTCGAAAATGTACCACGTCATATCTGAATTCCTGTTGTCAAACTTTCCGTGTACAACTGTCATCCACCAACCAGTACCATGTATTTTTTACCGCTGAACCGCTGGCACTGAACAAGATAGTCACATTGCATTTGCAACCCACAGGGTAAAGGGTCGTGTGTTATTTTGGCGATATAAGTGACATTTAATCATCTGTCTGTCTGTTGCAGAAGGAGACAAGCTGCACTAAAATAACTTGAAGGAAAGTCTGATCATGCCTTTTTCTTCCATGACGTTGGTCTGCAAATGTATTATCTGCTTTCGGTGGGGCTCTGGCTAGTGTGAGCAGTGAGCAGTAGTTGAAAGCCTTTCCTTAATGCACGCTGGTGTTTTTCGGCGTAGACTAAAACTTTTACTTTTAACTGTCTACTACAGATGAAGGAAAGCGGCGCGCAGTTCTCCTTACTAACCGAGCAGCTGCTTATATCGCGAGAGCGGCAGGAGGAGGGGGAGTTGAAGGTGAGGAGCTTGATGGCGAAATCAAACAAATTATTGTCAGGTCGAAATGAGCCGAACAACTACATAATTTACAAATTAAAAGCTCGATCAAGCATTTCTATGTGGGCAAAGCAGCAAGGAACTTTCAACTTGAAAACTACCAAGTTCAGTGTTTAACACTTGAACTCTAGTTCTTGGAGTGAAGCAAAGTGATATCACTCATATCACTCTTGCTTGTTATCGGTGTTCCTCTCCAGTTTCTCCATCTTTTTATTCACTTGGTCCTTGTATATAATCCACCGCTATCTCGCGATGCAAACATAATAGAATATTGTTGTCGCTTCTGCATCAGTGCCGTCACAAGAACGTAACCTACCCACACACAGTCAAGGTTCACAATGACACACATCATTATTCTTTCTTGCAATTGTTTCTGCTGTGTGCACAGGCACATAAACACAGACACAGTCAAGGTACACAATGACACACACAGACACACATCATTATTCTTTCTTGCAATTGTTCCTGCTGTGTACACAAGCACATAAACACAGACACACAGACACGTACACACACACGCACGTTCCCTAATCCTTCCTTCTTCGTTTGAGTTAAATATTTCTACATTTTCCTTTGTTCTGGGCAGTTGTGAGGACCTAGCTTCTTAGCACTTTTGAGTAACCCTAGTAAAGAGTCCACCGCCATCTCTCGATGCAAACGTAATAGAACCCACTTCACCAGCTGACTTTTCTTAAGATCATTACCAAGCACGCAGTTGTACACCTGTCTTGTAAGAGCAATAGCTGCAGGTGGACTTATTGCATTCATATGGACTCTATGTTTTTGTGTTGGAGGAATCCTGCTTTGGTCTTTGTACCAGAAGAATGTCATTTGATAGTGAAGCAAGCAAGGTTCATTCCCACACTGCTGTCGTGGTTGTTGGATATGATGCTGCATGAGTTTTACGTTACGCAGTAACACAGTTCCTCGGTATGCAGGAACAACGTTCCTCAGGGTTTTACGGTATGCAGTAACAACGTTCCTTGGTATGCAGGAACACAGGGATGGGTCATACGGACCTCAGAGACGTTCAATACGATAAATACGCAATACGCGTATAATACGGTACCGTATTTTATGCAATTTGGGAGTGCCGATTTCTGACCCAAAATGGACTCGATGCGCCCCAAAATCACCCAAAACGTCCCCAATTCTTTTCCAATAAATCATGTGTTAATAGTATATTATATAATAGCACTGGAAGCTCAAATAATATATTATATAGTAGCACTGAAAGGCCGTTGTTGGGGCGAAAATTGCCTAAAAACGGCCAAAAACGGCTAATTTTGAAACCGTATAATACGGCCCAATTTGTTCAATACGGTAAAATACGCGTTAAATACCATACGGTGTATTATAGGAATACGCCGTATGACCCATCCCTGCAGGAACAACGTTCCTCGGTATGCAGGAACCACGTTCCTCGGTGCGCAGTATAAAAGTTCCTTGGTATGTAGTATAAACGTTTCTCGGTACGCAGTAAAAATGTTCCTCGGTTCCAAGTCACTCAGTACCCAAAATCCACGGTGGCTCTATTTATTATATTGCTGTGGGGAGCAGTTACTTCAGCTTATAATCCTTCAGCAGAGGTTGTTTTCAAATAATTTGTTGCTATTTCCTATTGTTTCCAGGCACTCTGCGAAGCCTTCAAGCCTTGCACGTGCTTTGCAGGCTTTTGCAATGTGTACCGTACATAAAGTATAGCACCGCCCCTAATTATTACTTTTAGGAGGGGGCGGTGGCATATTACTCGTGAAACGGTGGTAAATATATTTTAATTTCTAGGGGGAGCGGTTCAGGTTTTTAGGGGGGCGGTAGCGAAATTTATTATTTGAAGTGACGAGTGGAGAGGATGCTACCCCCGCTCCGCCTGCACCTTCCCCCCCAGACCCCGTCCGCCTGCAGCAGGCAAGAGCGGACCAGGCTGAGCAAGTGGCAAAGAGCGCAAGAACGAGGACTCACAGCCATGCAGAATTTGCACATTTTGGTTTGTTCCCACAGAATTGTACAGTTGGCACTGTATTGGCATTCTGTGGTTATGCAACTAATGAAGTTGACAGGGATGCAAGCATGCTCCAGGGATGCAGCAGCAGAAATGCGCAGGCACACAACGTGCACACAGATGCGCACACAAACTCACACACATACACACACTTACACACACATGCACAGGCGCACACACTTACACAGGCACACACACGCACAGACACACATGCACATGCGCGCACACACACACAATTACACAAACACACACTCATGCACACACTCTAGCTATAGCACCCAAGCAGCACGCAAAGCTAGCACACGCGTGCAGCAGCAGTAGCAGCAGTGACAGCGACAACAGCAAGAGTGGCTTACTCCTTTGAGAGGGAATGTTACTGTAACAAAATGATTCTAGGGGGGTGGTTGCTGTTTTTCCCCGTAAACAAAAACTTTTTCCAGGGGGGGGGTCGAGTATATGTACGTACAGTACTTAAACCGCTGTCCCAGTGTCCCAGGTGCTAGTGCAAAATAGGAGAATGCTCAAAACTGTACACTTCCTGTTGATCCTATAGGCATTATTGTAGGCGCGTGGCTTGGTACATTAGCGCCTGATGTGCTTACGACAGGCATTATCTAAGCTACCAAAATTTACACTTCATGTCATCATTGGGCCTACAACAGGCATTATTCACGCTACCAAGAATTACACTTCATGTCGTCATTGGGCTTACGTCTGGCATTATTCACGCTACCAAAAATTACACTCCATGTCATCATTGGGCCTACAAAAGGCATTATTAACGCTACCATAATTTGCACTCCGCGTCATCATTACCAGGCAGCTGTGATGATGAAGGCATAATGGAAGGGTCAGATCTCGGCCCCTCTGCTGTTTCAAGACACTGGGAAGCTGCGCTCATAGACACAAAGGTACAGGATGTGTGTTGTTAACGTATGGAGGCTAAGGTCCATGCACAACTCACATGCACTCCCCTCTGAGCAGTTGCATTTTGTACTTATACTTGCCTTTGATCAAGCTTGGTTGTTGCATATTTGCACACTGTTATAGATGCACGCAATAACTCAAAGGCAATATCTGGTACTTTCCTGTTGTGCGATCGCATCTCTGGTTGTATTAATGTGCGGCATGCCTCTGTCTTTTTGTGGATGTAGTTGCTTCTGGCAAAGGTGCTGGTGCTGCTTCAGAAGAGGGATGCATGATAGAAACGTGTGTGGGAGAAGGTGCTGGTTGCTGGGTTGAGCTCTCGGGGCACTGCCTATATAGATGAATGCATGTGTGCTGTCCATATTATAGCATGTGAAACTCCCTCGTTATTAACACTGCATGCAACTTGCAGGAAGCAATTGATCTTGACCCTGGCTACCTGAAGGCTCATCTGAGAAAGTGCCAGGTAGGCAATAAATGTCAAGAATAATCTCTTGCAGCGGACTTCCAGCAGCAGCTCCAGTACTAAAATTGATAACCAATACCGACACCTTTCGCATGTCACAGCGGGATGTCTTCACAGCAGGATGTACTCACTGCAGGATCTACTCGCTGCACATTTCTCATGTCATCATGTCACTGCACCTTTCTCATGTCACTGCACCTTTCTCATGTCACTGCACCTCTCTCATGTCACTGCACCTTTCTCATGTCACTGCACCTTTCTCATGTCACTGCACCTTTCTCGTGTCACTGCACCTCTCTCATGTCACTGCACCTCTCTCATGTCACTGCACCTTTCTCATGTCACTGCACCTTTCTCATGTCACTGCACCTCTCTCATGTCACTGCACCTTTCTCATGTCACTGCACCTTTCTTATGTCACTGCACCTTTCTCATGTCACTGCACCTCTCTCATGTCACTGCACCTCTCTCATGTCACTGCACCTTTCTCATGTCACTGCACCTTTCTCATGTCACTGCACCTTTCTCATGTCACTGCACCTTTCTCATGTCACTGCACCTTTCTCATGTCACTGCACCTCTCTCATGTCACTGCACCTTCCTCATGTCACTGCAGGATGTACTCACTACACCATTAACATGTCACTGCGGGATGTAATTCACTGCCTGCGCGGTTGCTCATTTTTACACAGCCAGTCCATCCACGTCATCTTGCAAAGGAATTTGCATCTTGCTCGACTCTTAAAAGTAGTCTGCAGTAGATAAAGCGGCTTTGGAAAGAGTTAACACATCCATAGCATGATTGTACTTTTGGACTGCGCAGCAAAGCATCCATTGTGAAATGGCACAGAAGAATATTTGCATTCTCTTCTGAATTCAATCCCCCCATTCACTCTTTTACACACATGCAGGCTCTTTTCAAATTAGGAAAGCTGCACGAGGCACAAGCAGCAGGAGCAGCAGCGCCCAAAACACCTCACCAGCATAGCCCTGAGTTTGAAAGCCTCCTTGAAACGATTGGTGTTGCGCTGAAGGATATAGAATTGAATAAATGCGAAGCAAATAAAAAAGAAGGCAGGCCCCTGATCACGGTGATAAGTGAAACACCTGCTGAGTATCAATTGTAAAATCTTTGGGTTTGCTTTTGTAGGCTGGAGGGGGCTTTGCTTAATGCTGGACATTGTTCCCCTTGCATTGACCATCGTGTACAACAAGTGCCTACAGGTAGCTACAAGGAAAAGAAAATTAATGCAGGCAGTGGAAAATACTCCCCACATTTATTTAGAGAAAGGAGCTACTTTGGTTCTGGGTACCGCAAATCTCCCTCACTAAAGAAGAGAGAAAGAATAAATGAGGATCAGTTTGCGATATACCTACATATGATCAAAATCATAAGGCACGAGGATAACACTTTTTCTTAAAAGCAGTTAATGCCTCGCTTCTCGGACACTGCAAAACCTTCCACACCATCCTGCTAGGAGCTGTTGGGCATCATTTACTGCACCTTCTGCCTCCCAGCCACCTGATCCCCACTGAAAAGCTTTTCCTATTTTTATTCTCCAGGTGGGATGTTGTGTGTCTCTGCATCCATTGGGTGGTGCTGAGCACTTCATTTCAATCCATGGCGGTAATGTTTACACTATCTGCGTTTTTTCTTTTTCTTTTTTCTTTTTCTGGTGAGGTTCAAATGTGAGATAAAGTCGGCTATTATCTGTGGCTGTATTGGAGTAGCCATGTATGATTGCGGCTGCCATAGCTGCTCGCTCTGCACGAGAAAGTGCGTCAGTTTCATCCATGCCTCTTGGGTTTACGTAGTGGGATATGTTCAGGTAAGTATATTCTTGATCCGGTGTCTTGCCTTTTGCCTTTATATAATAAATTTAATTTGCGCCGACGAACCGGCGAGCATCCTCTCTTCTGGCCTAACCACTCAAGCGCCTCACCTCCCAAGCCGTGGTTCTAAGCCGCAGTAATCGCGCGTGGGAAGGCCGGTCTCAGATGCAGCGCACTGCATGATGGCATTCAAGAATATGCGCCTAGGGTTTCAGCCATGAGCCGAACTTTTTGCATCTCCTCTCCTGTGAGTCCTCAAACTTTTGTGTGCACTGCCACCATACGCTCCTGAGCTGCAGTTAAGACTCACCTCTCACAGGTCCCATTTATGCGCTTGTTTCACCAGCACCTATGTATACACACTTCTAGGGCCCTTTCCTTCCTCATCCTGGAGACGCTCCACTACACACCCTGGAACACACACACACCTGGAACAAAGGGAGTCTTTTCATAAGTGTGTAGTGGTCCGTGGCGCGTCCTGCAGAAGGCCAGAATATTTGCCTGTCTTGCAGCAAAGTAGACAATGATAAATCCTAGCCTGGCCTCCAGGCATGGCAAAGTAACATGCAATAAAGGGGAAGTAGCACCGTGACGTCACGCGCAACGATCTCCTGCCTTTGAACACCTCCAAACACGATCTGTCGTGTAGGTTTTTCCAAACAGGAAGTCGATTCTATAATGTCAATGGGGTTTCAATGGGGTTAGGGCGGTCATCTCCTAACCCAAAGTGGCTCCTCTCTGTCGTATAGGTCGTGAGGCTCCCAATTGCTGAGGGGCAGAGCTGCATTAAAATTGTCTTGATGTGTGGCGTTCGAGACTTCGCCATTTTGATGAGGTAGGACGCTTTCCTAATTTTACCTTCTCCCACAGGTATGCAGCAGAAGACATAACCACGGCTGCCTCCTATTGAACTTTATGTAACCTGACACTCATCAGCCCTTACTCATTCACGTTCTTTCTTAACCGGCGGCCACAACCAAAAAAATGGGAACAAAACACCAAGGACGGTGGTCGGACCTTAGCCCAGTATGCTGAGAATTGAGCCCCGTATGTGTCGATATACAATGTCATTTCCTTGCATATGTGCATCTGTGTATGTGTTGATGTTAAAATTGCTCCAATACAGCATACAAGATTAGGCTCCACCACGGTACAAAGAGGCACAGTAGGGCGTGGGAAGATCAATCTAAGAGAGTTCAGGCAACGGCCTTCTCAAGTTACACCACTTCCAGGCACCAACAACAACTTAACATCTCGCACCTCTGGTACACGCCATTGAAAAGATTGCACTGCCATTGTTCAGAGCTGCTGTAAGCGTGACGGAAGTTGGACATTGAATTATATCAACATTTCATGTCCCTGGTTCCAGGGTGCTCACAGCCTTCCTTCTGGGTTAGCCCACCAGTGGTGCCACCACCACACTGCTGGAGTTGGGGCAGCCGCACACACTGAAGGTAGTAGGTAACCGAAAGCACAGTATTTTGTGCTGACCTGTGAAGATTGCATAACTTGTGAAAACTGCAGCAACGTGCAAACTGAAAATTACAGCATGCCCTTTTAAATCTAAACAACAACTGGAATTGCAAAAGCTGATTCCGACTGCACGCAGCGCCCACTGGCTTACAATGCTAGCAGGTAAATCTTTGGCTCATTTGTAAGGCCAAGGCATATGATCACATGACAAAGAGACCTAATATTCAGGAATTGACTCCCTTATTTGGCTAGTGATGCTCATGTTTAGACAGATCTCTGGGCTTGCCTTTGCACTGAAAATCCATTTTGTGGCAGGAATCTTGCAAACATCCCTGGCTAATTTCCTGGTGTGCCGCACGCTTAACTGATCTCTAATCGTAATCCTCTACTTTGCGATCATCTCTGAAACTTGCGCAAATTAAGCCGAAAACATATCGAATATTAAAATTATTTATAAATATAGTGAAGAGACCGGACTGGAAAGAAATATGGGAAGTGTTTGGAGAATCTCTCATGGTGTGTTGCCTGGACAGGCACAGCAGATTTGCCATAAATAAGTTCCATATATTCTGCACAAAGTTTGATAATATAAAAAAAATGTACAAAATTACCAGAGGACAAATCCCCTCAAAATGGGCATGTAAGCTAGGCATCAGAATGTTAATCCTCTCACAGGCTTTCCAGAGCCCTTCTGCTTGAGAATTAGCAATTGCGGGAGCCATATCTAGTAAGCCGCGGCGTGCACCCCACTTTTTGACACCCAGCTGCCCATATCTGGCCAACCAGGCCCTAAATTGGGGAATTTTTGATGATATGGGATCCATGTAGCAATTAATTACCGTTGCAACAAAAATGATAAGGAAAGATCCAGTGGTTGGTGAGATACAGAATTTCAGCCATTTCCCGGAAAGGTAATCAGCCAAGAAGGTGCTGAACAGGTCATTTTTTGACCTTGTATCTTATTTTTGAACATGCGGAATGGTCGCATGGTATAAGGGAGTTATAAATACCTAGTTTTGGGAATGAATAATGGTCCCAGGGCAGAGCTGTAGGTCCGTTTGAGGTGATTTGAGGCCAGAAGAGTGATCTGGGGTCATCCGATTTTCACCAATTTTTGGTGAACGTGATCTTTCTTGACAATGTTAATTTTTTAGGCTTGACGAGGTTCTACCCCGTCATGCCTCGTCCAGAGCTGAAACAAAACCCTCTTCATAATTGATATCTAGGATTATGACAGAGGAAGGACACTGAGGCCAAAAATGGGCATGCTTTAAATTGCATGTGCACCCTGACTCAAGCACAGCTATATTGTTTAGTTACAGAGCAACTGTCTAAATGTGGCATAAACCTGCTTTTTAAGCACAAGTATGCTATCCGGCCAACCAGAGCAAAAAATTGAGTAGTTTGTTGTGATTTGAATTTTCACAACAATTTAAGATCATTGCAAAAGAGATTAGGAATAGAGGCCCAGATCTTCTTGTAGCTGGCACCTCCTAGTATAGGTGGACTAATCCAAATTTTGCAACCACTCATCTCCCAATTCTTCACTGTTTTGGATGGAAAAAATAGGTAAGCTTGGAAATCACCTGTGTGATTGCTTTGAAATGACATGCCATCATTTGATGCCATGCAAAATGTGAAGCTCTGCAATGCACATTTACCGCAGCCAGTGCATGGATGCAGGGAGTCGATGCAGAAATATACAGTGCATCATACACCTTATTATGTGTAACGAGCACACTCATAGTCAGGTCCCCCCCCCCCAGCATACACCATCCAGACCTCTCTCTGTCAACAATGAATACACCATCCAGGGAGCTGCTGAAGAAACCTAACGGTATAAGACTGCTCGTCGGATCTGCCATGTTGTTCAGGAGTGTCAGGTGGGTTTGGCCACTTTGCTGCTTGCTTGAGGGTGTTTGCCATGGATCCTGCGTGTACTAAGATGCTGAGGATTGTGGAAATGTGAAAGTTTCGACGGCCAACATGTGACCTCTTACGCTGCATGTGTTTTCATTTTCCAGGTGGTAAGCGAGCGTGTCCATCGGTGCGGAGCTCCTAATCAACCCCAGTGTTCTCTTTTTGGACGAGGTGTGAGTGCAGGTTGGAATGGGGGTAACTGTGTGAGTGTGAGTGCAGGTTGGGGTGTGGGGGCAGCTGTGGCGGTGAAACAAAAACGCTAGGGAAAAGGTGAAGCCAAAGCTGAAAAAAGAGTTGAGCTGAACTGTCACCGTTTTCTTCGGGCGTTTCAGGAGAGTATGCGGCCCTTGCGGCAGCAGGTGGACGAGCTGAGCGACAGGCTGAAGAGGATGGAGCAGCAGATTTAGACGCTGGAAGACGGGCTGAAGAAAAAGGATAAAAAGTCCGAGACAGCCAGCCTGAAGAATGAGCTGGCAGAAGTCAAAAAGATGGTGTGTGTAGTTTTCAGATGTTGTGTGCGCCTGTTATTCTGCAATGGGCATGTGTTAAGGTTCACGGGTAGTACTAGGTAAATGTCCAAGCACAGGTGCCTTGTAGCACAGAGACTGTACTACTATCACACATGCAGCATAGGGAAACCACTGTGCTACTACTGTGCATAAGCACACATGCAGCACAGGTACTCCTATACTACTACAGTGCACAAGCACACGTTGCCCATGCTCAAGCGCATGCACACGCAACGACACGACACGCAACGACACGACACGAATTTAACACGAACTTAATGACAGTGCTCTTGAATGCAGATGCACCTTGTTCTTTTTACGTAGGCACCGAAGTACGCAGGCTTTCCTTCTTTCTTGTGCTTGACCTTCTAGTATACGTTTCGTCCTTCTTCTCATCAACCTGGCTGTCCCCCCTGCTTTCTTTTATCTCTTCTAAGCGTGCCTCTCTTTCTCCCTTTCTATTTATCAACCTTCAGTTCGTTTTCAACCTCGCAATAAAGAGATCTTGCCTTGACCTATGTAATATGCCATCAAAAAATTGCACCCCAACCTGTATGTAATTTATCGTATTTTCGCCAACGTGCTGAAAGATTTGGTGACTGATTGGTGTGTGAAAAAGGGCAAGATTCCAGACACGCAGTTTGGCTTCTTTCCGGGCAGAAGCACTCTGCACCCTCTGTTTATTC
>Ga0307942_1001692_pt1 | contig 17729 bp, 21 predicted proteins | sample OrgLakmetagen175_FD_201846 | JGI IMG/M metagenome (GOLD analysis project Ga0307942, IMG submission 201846) | Saline water microbial communities from Organic Lake, Antarctica - #175 | ecosystem: Environmental > Aquatic > Non-marine Saline and Alkaline > Saline | place: Antarctica: Organic Lake... | reverse complement strand
GCTCCATTGGCAGTGCCGTCCTTTATGAGGGTCTGGTAGTACGCATGGTAGTTCGCTTCAGTTTTGGCATTTCCCAGTTTATGGAGAAAATGCATATGTGCTTGAAGGGCGTCATGGTGGTCTGGTAAGGTACCAGAGCTTTGGGGGAGGAGAATGGGCCATGTTTGTTGTATGAATATGATTATGGATTTGTGTTCGGTTTTATATGTCTTCTTTTGCAAGCCAGTGGATGTTGTAGAAGGGATTTCCTTCAGGGCCTGCTGTTTTTATGGAGGTGTCTGCAAGGTCGGGGTAGGTGGTGGCTGACTTTTTAGCAAGGGCGTCGGCATGCTGATTACCGATAATACCGGCATGGGACTTTACTTTGAAGAAGTGGATAGGCGATGGTGATTGGCGGATTGCTTAAGCAATGGATTGAAGGACATCTCCTTGGATGTGGTGGCGATGGAGATTCAGGTGTGAGAGTTCCTTTTTGATTTGGTGCAGTGATGTAAGGCTGTCAGTGGCAATTATACGCTATCCTTAAAGTTCTCACAGTTCTCTTGGGAAAACTATGGATTACCCCTCAGTTTCCTCTAGTCACCAAAACTGTGAGACTTTCGAAGTATTCCTGCCAGCCACAAAAATTATGAGACCTTTGTGAACTTTGTGACCTTTGCGACCTTTCCTGCCAGCCACAAAAACTATGAGACCTTTGTGACCTTTGTGACCTTTGAGACATTTCCTGCCAGCCACCAAAACTGTGAGACCTTTGTGACGTTTGAGACCTTTGAGACCTTCGGGGTTTAGAGTTTAGGGTTTAGGGTTTTTTAGGGTTAAGGGTTAGGGGTTTAGGGGTTTAGTGTTAGGGTTTAGGGTTAGGGTTTAGGGTTGCGGTTAGGGTTTAGGTTTAGGGTAGAGGGTTTAGGGGTTAGTTTGACCCTGAAGTTTTGGTGGCCAAGGTTAGGGTTTATGGTTTATGGTTTAGTTAAACCCTAAACCCTAAAATTTTGGTGGCTAGCTCAAAAAATTGGAGGCCACAAAGGTCACAAAGGTCACAAAGTTTTGGTGGCAGGCTCAAAAAACCCAGAGGTCGCAAAGGACACAAATGTCACCAAGTTTTGGTGGCTAGCTCAAAAAACCTAGAGGTCACAAAGGTCACATAGTTTTGGTGGCTAGCTCAGAAAACCTGGAGGTCACAAAGGTCACAAAGTTTTGGGGGCTAGCTCAGAAAACCTGGAGGTCACAAAGGTCACAAAGGTTACATAGTTTTGGTGGCTAGCTCAGAAAACCTAGAGGTCACAAAGGTCACAAAAGTCACATAGTTTTGGGGGCTAGCTCAGAAAACCTAGAGGTCACAAAGGTCACAAAGGTCACAAAGTTTTGGGGGCTAGCTCAGAAAATCTGGAGGTCACAATGGTCACAAAGGTCACATAAAGTAATGGGGGCTAGCTCAGAAAACCCACAGTTTCTTGACAAAACTTTACTAGTTTTACACAAGAAACATTAGCTTCACAGTTTTATACAATGTTCCTGTGTGAAAACTATGGTAAATAAACTCTTGTAGAACTATGGAAACTCTAAGGATAGCGACTAATTCTCGCTAAATTAGAACCCCCCCTCCTTGAACTCCCTCAACTGTGCCAGACTCTCCAGCTGCTTCCGCAGAGTCTAGCACAGTTGCTCTGCACCATGGTAGGGCCGAAGAGCCCGGAGGCAGTTGTCTTGGGTCGTAGGAGTGATCAGGCCGGGGGCAATTACAAGCACCTACTCCACGCATTGGCCCACTCGTGGCTGCACAAAGGTGCCACCTGGCCAAGTGGCACCTTTGTGCAGCCACGAAGATCTCGTTTAGGTATGGGTGTAAACATTTTCCTTACTTTTTTAGCTCTTTTTTAGCACTTTTTTTACTAATTTTTATCTTTTTTTGTCCCAGGCAACCATTCTCGCCTAATGATTTATGATCATAACAATTTGGGCTGGTGTACACCAGGGTTTGTGGGCTCCATCCCTGTCGTGCGAATTGCTCATTTCTTTGCACAGGTCCAGGGCAAGAGCTGGGAAGAGATGCAACAGCTACGCAAACCATGCATCTCAACGCACACACAAGAAAAACGCACGTGCATGTTGCGAGCATAATTTGAGTGTCCACCTGACGATTGAGAAAATATACTGCTTATTAGTAACTTCTGCAGCATACGCATACGCTGCCTTGCCTTTGTTTGTTCACATACACGAACAGCAGTGCATTTCCTGTGAGAATGTTAAGAACAAACAACAAACATCATTATTACATATTGGCTGCAAGGTGCTGTCGGTTCCAAGGTAGACATAAACAAATACATACACTGTTTCAATGGAACGAGTCCTTGGTTCTGATTGTGCTTTGCTGTGTGAGGTGTTGCAAAGGAGACAAACAATGATGGGAAGTGCCTGCTAATTTGCTTAATATCTGATTTTAAATTCACTCTTTATACCCCATCTTACAGTCTTAGCCAGGCAAGTGCTGGTTCAGGGTTCATCTAGCAGCAGGACCCGCAGCAAAAGTGATTAACCAGACTGTCTTTGATGTTCCAGACCCTCTCGTTATGCATGTGCGGCTAGCGCTCCTCATACATGAGTTTATGTACGGTAATAATATTCGCTGAGGGCGGGATACCGGAAGTACGTGAGTTTTGTACCGGTGGTAATATTTGCTGGGACCTCATTCTTGGTTCCCTCGATGAGACAGTCCATGTTTTTCATGTGCCCAAAACACACAGATGATTCCCCCTCTTTGATTTCATGCGGTTGGCTGGTCCTGGCAGATGCTTGATTGTCTTTACTGGTTTTATTCAGTGCTGCAAGGTCACAAACAGCGTTGTGCCTTATTTCCTTTCCCAAGATTTTTTTAGTGGGTGCTACAAGTCTGGTGCTCCGACAACAGTTATCACAGTTTCTACACGTTTCATTTACGCAGCCTAGCAGTCGCACGTTTTGACTGATGGCTTTATCTGTAAATCCTGTAAATCAAGGGCAGGCGTGCCCTTTGCAGCACCACTATTATCAACTCTCACCAGGAGACTGTTTCAGGTAAAGCCTGCAACCCTCCTGATCCCCATTGGTATTTTCTTTTTCCAATGGTGGAGGACTGGGACCTGCCTGGCGTCCCCTCAGCCTACTCTACGTACTCTAACCCACCCAACAAAACAAATGCCTCTGAAATGGATAGTCACTCCCCACACATAAAAAACAGTGCTGAATAAATGGGGTGCGAGATGAGGCAGAAATAATGAAACTAAATCCGTCCGGATAATCCATCATTCACTCCTATTTCCTCCCTTTTTTCTTTTTGTTGCTCCCCCCAGACCCAGCTGCAGGGGCAGAGGATCCTTTGCTGCTACCTGTACAAGTGCAAACATCATAAATAGGTCATAACACGATGGAATGGATGGATGATGTATAATACAGATATTAGTAAAGAGAAATGAGCAGCACCAAAGCAAAATCTTTGAGCAAAAAATGTGCATATGACGATTGGAGTGAAATCACAAAGCAAGTCGGAATTAGGCCTTTGAAAGGCCCCCACACCCCCATAAATATGAGGGCGTCAATCTGCGTTAGAATTTGTGGCTTTCAGACAATTGTTTCCGCCGCTTTGGCGGACACTGATCTGTACTTTTGTACCTGTTGCTATTTTTTGCTCAACACCAGACAAGCATTTTACCATTTTTTCACAGCAATTGCACTGAACAAAATGCAATACAGCCCTGGCTTTGAGTGAGGTGGTGGAAACTATCTAATATCTAATAACAGCCGTGCTTACTTCCATGTATGTTTTTGCAAAAGGGCTGTCTGAGGCCCAGAATGAATGTGCAAAGATTTCTTAGGGTACGTCTCTTATGACTTGGCAGCTTTGAAAATCAGCATTGGGATTTGGATCTCATAGCAGCTGGGCTTTCACCCTTCCAATAGCAGAACAAGTGCCTAATTGGCAGCAGCATGAACCCGACTTTCTAAGAACTGCATGCTGCATCTGAGGAGCCCAAACCTCTGTTTTTGGAGTCCTCACAAAAAGTATTGCAAAAATAATGAAGTGAAAAGGGGAGTGGCAGGGTGGGGAAGTTGAGGGAGAGTGAGCACCATTCTTTGTCACATTGTACTTTCTTTGCCACTCACAACTACAACAACAACAACAATACGCGGTGCTGGCCATACTTGGTGCCTTTAACGGAACAATGCATCTGCTTGCCTGTCCCGTCTGCGTCACCATCACACCGTCACTGATGTACCGATACGATGTGCAGCTGGCCAAAGTGTAGTGCCCGGCGGAAGAAAAAAAACCTGCTCACCTGCCCCGTCTGCATCGCCACCACCACCGCCGCCCACTCCATGTCTCTGTCCAGGGCCTAAGGGGGGCATGGCCAGCACGTTCATAGGCGACGGGCCCTTCTTAAGTCGGAACGGTGTCTGTGGCACTTGCTGTGCCAGCTTCACTAGTAGCTTGTGTTCTGCAGGCGGGCAGGCGTGCGTACGTGATGTTCACGAGTGAGAAGGCACAAGCATGTCCTTGCGCATCTGCTGCACAAGAAAACCTCGCCCACTTTGTTAGTTGTATGGTATTGGCTTGCAAGTAAGTGCTAGCTTTGCTGGGCGCATGTGTGTAATCCTGCAAATAGGCATGTGGCATGTGTGTTGCATGCAAATAAGAGGTACAGATATTCAAGATCCTTGCTGCGCCAGAGCGGCACCAAGTATGTTTGTCCCAGTTTTGTCGCTCTGAGATTGATTGCTTGTGTGCGGTCTTGCACTTTTGCTTTGAGCCTGTGACACGCAGGCACTGAAAATGGTGAACAATAGTGAACACGTACGTAGGGTTTGCCAGAACCATACATTTATAGGTATATACGGTGTATGTACGGTATTTTTGGCAGAAAAATTACCATACATACGGTCATATACGGTGCAAATGTACGGTTCTGGCCAACCCTACACGTACGCCAATCACTTCTCTTTCCTCTTTCCTTGCTTGCAAGCTTCACCGTGATGCAAAAGCTCTTGCTCTGCAGGCAAGCATGTGCGCGTGTGGGAAACTCGATCATGCATCAAAATTCGATCCGCTGGCCAACTGGCAGCAAGAGTTTCTACAAGGGGGCATTGTAGCACACAAACGAGGAAGATGAGCACTTGGGAACTTTTTAGCGATAGCTCCCCAAGTGTTTATAAGTATCCACGTATCCACTAATAGTGGCACGTGAAGTATGTGAAAAAAACTGCAGAGGAGCAGACCGACGTACAAACGAGGAACAGATGAGTGCCTCAATTATCCTGTGCCGCGGATGTCGCCGTATCCTTCGGTGCTAAAAAGCAGCAAGTTTTCTGCATGGAGTGGCATTTGAAGGATTGGCCAGAACTACATATTTACGGTGTATATACGGTATTTTTGGCAGGTAATTCACGAAATATACGGTCATATACGGTGTATATATGGTATTTTTGGCAGGGAATTCACAAAATACACGGTCATATATGGTGTATATATACGGATCTGGCCAACCCTAGGCATTTGCAGTGAAAATCTTATGCGCACCAATCTGACGACCGACCACAGCTGATGCTTGCTGTAATTAAGCGTTGGTATTGCATTGTAAATAAGAAAGGAGTGCCTCCAAGCACCGTTTGAGCACTTGGCTGCTCAAAATCCAACAGCATGAATGTTCCAAGCCCATAAGAACATGGACACTGTAACCACGTGTGCTGCGCTAGGAAGTAATGCTCTGACTACAACATGTTCACGGAACAGCACTATTTCAAAATCCTTTCTCCAACTTCAAAGCTTCTGATGCTTCACTGGCTTCAGAAGTAAAACAAGGAAGGACACTGTATGCTGGCAGTGTTTGTTCCAACTGCAATTTGGTCAAAGAATAACTTGTCTTCAAGCTTAAACCCTCCAATGCTTCACTAGTAGGGTTGGCCCAAACCGTACATGGGATTTCCATATACTGTAAATACGCCGTATATCCGTATATACCGTATATGAGGGAAAATGGATTCACTCAGAGTTAGTTCATAGGGCGGTCATTTTGCAGCTCTTGAAGAGCTGAGTATGCATGACCCCATCTTTTATACCCAAAAAATGAATGGTTAGGGAGCTAAGCCTGCTTCGAGCCAAAAAGACCAAAAAAATGCCTTTTTTAGTGCAAAAGGGAGTTCGACTACCATAAACACCAATACAACTATTGATCAATGCAAAAAACTTGCATCTAGAGAAAAGGGTAGCAAAAGAAGAGCTCAGTAAGAAGAGGCGCGGGAAAAAAAGTTGACCAAAAAGAGCAAAAGCGACTGCTGTTGCTGGGTATTGAAACCTGCACCACCTGCAAATACGGTCCATGTATATACGGTTTAGACCGTATATGCACGCCGTATATACGTATAGGTATACGCCAAAATTTATGTACGGTCGTTCGGTTCCGTATACAGTTGAAATATTCATAAACGAATACGGTCATAGGTCGTATCTAGATACGCCATATTTCCGTATGTACAGTTTTGGCCAACCCTAATCACTAGCAAACCCTATGCCGCAAAAATGTTTTGCGTGCTTCGCTAGAAGCCTTTTCCCACGAGATGCTACTTGGAAGCACGAGTGTGAACTCACTGCTGGTGATGTCTGGGTCAACAAAGGTTCCGTCCTTGTTCTTGATCTGAACTCGTAATCTTGCTCGAATCCACCATGCCCTAGGATAGTGTTTGTCCTGCAGCAGGAAGTGAGCATGGCGCAGTTTTGTGTCTAGAATTAGTATTAATTGCGAGCGTTGAAATCATGTGTCTATATAAGCACATGTGTTTGTGAATGTTAATGTGTGTAGCATGTGCGTGCGTGCGTGCGTACATGCCTGTGTGAGTATGTGTGTAACGCGCATGTCCATGCATGAGTGCATGTGTGTGTTTGTTTGTTTGTGCTTGTGCGTGTCTTGTTATGCGCGTGTGCATGTGTATGTGACTGTGTGTGTATGTGCGTGTGTGTGTGTGTATGTGCGTGTGCATGCGCGAGTGCGCGTTTACGTATGTGTGCGTGTGCACGTGTATGTGTGTGTGTGAATGTGCGCATGCACGCGTATGTGTGTTTGGTTTGTGTGTGTGTATGTGTGTGTGTGTGTGTGTGTGTGTTCGTGTGTGTGTGTGTGTGTGTGTGTGTGTGTGTGTGTGTGTGTGTGCGCGATACTTGCTGCACCTCCACAACTCACCTCAATCGCGGCTGGTAATTTCAACGCTTCACAAGCCTCCATCATCTCCACGACATTAGGGTTTGAACAGGCTGGGAGCGGGAGAGAGTTTGGAGACGGGTGAGCGCTCCACGACTGAAGAGACGATGATGCGTTCTTGCCACTCACCTTCAGCTTTACTAACCATGCGCCCCTCTGCCACCGTCTTCGTAGCATCTATGTAGTTTGGGTACACCATAACCCTCTGTACCACAATTGTGATGTGGCTTGTTGATTAAATGCATGGAAGGTTGGACACTGGTTTCAAAGGAAAGGAGCAAGAACTGCGCACCCGGTCCATTCCCTCCTTCTCCTCCACCATTTTGTATCAGCAGAGTGGACCTTCTTCTAACTTGGGCTTTAAGGTGCTGAGTGTGAAAGAGGCAACCAAGACACAAGCACTGAATTGACACGAATTTATTAGTTATAGGTAGTTGGAGTGTAGATCTGATGGCGACATAAAAATAAAATGAAAAGTTGATGAAAATTGATAGATATTCGACAGACATTGGTATAGTAGGTAGGCAGCATGCGAGGTGTTGGGACGCTCAAGGTGTGTCCCTGTAGACGTCTTCTGTGTTGTATTGGACATGCCATGTAGCTAGTACTGTGGCCTAGGACTGCGCGTGTGCGCCGTTCAAATGCTCCTCCTCCTCTCGCTAGTCAAGCCCGTTCGCTTTTTGGCCGCTCTGCTGTTAACATCAGCTGCGTGCTCATGCTGTTATGCAATGCCATTTTGCCATTTTGCCCTTTCGTATGCCTCACGTCTCATGTCACGTTTCTGTCTTCGCGTTGTCGTGCTGCAGACCCTCCTGGGCAAAGCATCACACCCGAAGAACAAGAGGGACAGGGACCAGGCAGAAGGTAAACAGCTTATCATAACGTCCTTTCTCAAAATGTCCAGACACTAAAACAACAATTACCCACCCCCTCGCAAATTTGCAGAGGACCTGTTCAAGGAAAGCAGCAACAAAATTTCCAGATTGGATGATCAAGGTATGTGGCTTTTTCATGTTGCAGCACAAGCATTATGTTCTTAACGGCGAAACAGATTGGATGATCAAGGTATGTGGCTTTTTCATGTTGCAGCACAAGCATTATGTTCTTAACGGTGAGAAAAGCTGTACATGTAACCAGCCACTCCCCCCGAAGCAAAACAAATGATGATGCAACTGTACTTACTTACTCAGGGCAGCAGCAACAACCACAGCAGCATCAACCCCAACTACCAGCGAGCAGGGTACCGCCGCCTTCTAAGAAAATGCTGCAGCAGCAGCAGCCGCAGCAACAGCTAGGCAAGGGGGGCAAGGGCAGAGGCAGAGGGAAAGGCAGAGGCTCTACAGCTCCTCCTCAACGTGCCTGGGACTGGTCTGCAAACCGCGTGGCATCCAAAGACACAGAGAAAGGCAGCAATCCCGTGCCGAACCAGCACCTGTGGGACGGGGTGCAGCAGAGGTCGGAGGCCAAGTCAGGCCGTGCTAGGGATGAGGCCCAGCAGCACGATTGCAGCAATGCGCCTAGGGGCAGCGGAGGGGATGGGGTCGGTGTTCAAGCCCAGGTGATTATCTTCTTTTCCTCTTCTTTCGCTTGTGTGCAGGTACTGTGATGTAGCTGCGCCTCATCTGGTCTGCTCAGTCTCACGTTGAGTAGAACCTCGGCACTGCAACACTGGACCTTCAGCTGCCAGAGCCTGCAACCATCTTGCATGTTGTGTGAGCAAATGCAATTCACAGTAATTCCTTGTGTGTCAGGCAGCTAATTACTACCCTACCTTCGCTTATCGTCGGCTGCACTCACACATGCCAAGGCAAGTCTGACGTTTTGTTCAAAGCCGATTCTTTTGTACATTCATTCCATGCTGTTTTATTTGCATGTATTTGTTGTGTAACCATGCTGCTGCTCATGTGCAGTGAGTCTATAAGTGTTGCACACGCTTCAGTTTTGCTCACATTACATCACTACCAATACGTGTATTGCACAACATGCCGCACTTATATTGCACACACCCACGCCCACACCCACACCCTATGTATTGGCCAAAATCAAATACATAGGATTGGCCAGAAACATATATACACGTTGTATACGGTATTTTCGGCTTGGAAACCACCAAAGATACGGTGTTAATGTACGTATTTGTACGGTTCTGGCCTACCCTACAAATACACACAAGCTCCTACACACGGTATGCTAAAGTAATTTTCCAAAAGTACGGTGCATGTTCTGGCCAGCCCTCCTCAAGTATCGTATTTGCCAAAATCCTCGAGCAATCTTGCTAGCAAGCAAGCACAAATGCGGTAAGCAATTAAACAAAAATGGAGCCTGATACACAGCAGTGCCTCAGCTGTTCATGCTTATTTTCGCCGCTCCGATTATTGCTAGCCTGCCAACCTTCTGCTCTAACTCCTGCTCTAACTCCTCTAGCTGTTCATTCTTAGTTGCGCTGCCCTATTTCTTGCTAGCCTGCCAACCTTCTGCTCTAACTTCTACTCTAGCTCCTCTAGCTGTTCATTCTTATTTGCGCTGCCCTAACTCTTGCTAGCCTGCCAACCTTCTGCTCTAACTCCTGCTCTAATTCCTCTAGCTATTCATTCTTATTTGCGCTGCCCTAATTCCTGCTAGCCTACCGTTATCACCAACATGGCTGTGCGTACAATCACTGATGGACTGGGTCCAGCTCCTCACATGCTCCTCACCTACTCGCATGATTCATGATGGCCTAAATATTACCAAACTCCTTGCGTGGAGTTATAACTCTATGTGATCTTGGTCTCACTCCTCACGTCTGCAGCCTGTCAAAGCACGGGGCAGCGACTGGGCTTCCTTCGTCACCATGCTTGTGGGAAGGTAGGAGCACGTGCTCCTTTGGGTTTGCGTGCAGCAAGTGTGTGTATGTGTGTGTGTGCTGAAAGAGTGTCTTTCGCATCTAGTAGGCTGTTCTGAGCTGTAATGGGTTCTATCCTAAGAAGGAAAGGGCGCTCCTGCAATACTCTCCTTCAATTTTGACAATCAATAGCATTTTACAAGTGCAACAGGCATGCCGGATAATATAGTCTCCATAGCCGTCTGCAATATAAAACGCATGCATTACTGTATGCAAACATGTATTCAAATTGTGTGCCTGCAAGAGGTGCTGCAAGACTGAAGATGCCAATTGAGCAATGATTATTTCAACACAGTTTATATCAGAGCCGTGTGCTCCCTGGAGGCACTAGAAGGTTAGAGATGCCCTTTCTCACTGCCAAGTGCAATATTGAAGCTTATTAATAAATTGAATTTGTGTCGCACGCTCCCAGGAGGTACTGCAAGACTGGAAGTTGCTGTGTATACAAAAGTTGTTAGTACTTTGAAATTGTGTCATGCTTCCAGGAGGTACTGCAAGACTAGAAGTGTCTTCACCAGTAGCTGGTGTGCACAAGTCGTAAGCACTTGAAATTTGTGTCGTACGCTCCCAGGAGGCACTGCAAGACTGAAGATGCCCTTACCAGCTGCCGAGCAAGCAATCATCTAGTTTAAACTAGACTAGACTTTTTGAAATCTGTGCTCTGCGCGCGCAGAAGGCACAGCAAGGCTGGAGATATCCTCACCAGTCGTCAGGGCCAGCCTAGCCCCACAATGTTTGTCCGTAGAGAGCCTGACAACAAAAAGGACGCATATTCAATCCAGGTGCGCTTGAAGCAAGAATCAGATGTGCAGATCTTGATGAAGTTTTGGATTACAAAGGCATACCTGGGAAGGCTGCTCAGCTTATGAGAACAGCACAAACCTAAAAAACCAGAGGACTTTGGCGCATCGCATCATGCTAGTCCCAAAACACGAGGGTAGGGGAAAATGTAACCCACTAACACCCACTGACAAAACAAAGATGCGCACTGACAAAGACGTACGCTGTCAGGAATGTACAGACATGCAAAGTACGGAAGAAATATTTTGGCATCAGCGTGGCCAACTTTGGAACCGCAGTGTGCAGGTCAGGCATACTTTGAACTTTGGACAGATTCTTACACGTGCATCTCCTGAAAGGCTTCTGTGCGTATCAAATCTACAGCTTGGTATGCTGGAGTGCGTGCGCTGGGCGCTAGACAGAAATGTGAGATGTCATGGCCTGCAATCTGGTTTTGTTATTGCCAGTATTGGTTTTGTTATAGCTGTTATGGGTATAGCCAGTATTGGTTATAGCCAGTATTGGTTTTGTTATAGCCAGTATAGCCTGTCAAGTTGTGATCAACACCATCTCATCTCAAAGCAGTTGTACAAGACCAGGAAACGTGCCAGCTTTGATGCAGAGAGCAGCAGAATGCACAAGCAGTGTTGCCATGCACGTGCGCTGTTCTTTAGTGCGTATAGTCAGGTGCCTAGACTTGTTACAACCATTGGCTCGGCATTTACCCCAAAGACCTCTTCTTTTACTCACAAAAGCATGCGCTTCAGTCGCTGTACCATGTATGCGGGCTCTCTCTTGCACAATGTGTGTGAAGAGAGCCATATCTCACGATGCTAGGCCTTCAGCTCTCTTTCCTACTAACGCAGCTCAGGGATAAGTTATTCTTGCAGTCCTTTGTGCGGGGCAGGCATACCATAGCGGGGGGTAGGAAGGCGTAGCATAGCAATCCCCAATTTGCTTTCTTGCTCCCGAGTTGAACCATGCACCAAACTCATGCGCTGTTGCCTAGGTGATGTTATCTGTGGCGGGCGACAAAATCAGTGTTGACCATGCCCCAAACTCATGTGCTACTGCCTAGGTGATGATATCTGTGGCGGGCGACAAAATCAGTGTTATCCATGCCCCAAACTCATGTGCTGTTGCCTAGGTGATGATATCTGTGGCGGGCGACAAAATCAGTGTTAACCATGCCCCAAACTCATGTGCTACTGCCTAGGTGATGATATCTGTGGCGGGCGACAAAATCAGTGTTATCCATGCCCCAAACTCATGTGCTACTACCTAGGTGATGTTATCTGTGGCGGGCGACAAAATCAGTGTTAACCATGCCCCAAACTCATGCGCTGTTGCCTAGGTGATGTTATCTGTGGCGGGCGACAAAAACAGTGTTATCCATGCCCCAAACTCATGTGCTACTGCCTAGGTGATGATATCAGTGGCGGACGACAAAAGAAGTGACATAAAGGGGTGTGGCTCAGGGCCCGCTTGTTCTTTCCCTGTTCTGCCGGTGCACAGCAGCTCACAAAACCTTGCTAGATTTGAACAACAGTCCGGCCAGCAGCAGCAGCAGCAGCAGCAGCAAGGGGCTGAAGCAAAGCACCAGCCGCGTCAGGAGCAGCAGCTAGACAGTGGTGACCATCAGTTGAGCTTGCAGCAGCAGCTGCAGCAACAGAATGGCAGCCCGCAGCAACAAAATGGCAGCCAGCAGCAACAGAACGGCAGCCAGCAGGGAGGCAGCCAGCAGCTGAGCGGTTTTGAGCAATGGCTGGAAAGATCGATGCAATGTCACCAAGGCAGCACTCCAGTCAAGCAAGGCAACAGGGTCTCTCAGCAGCAGCAGGAGCAGCAGCAGCAGGAGCAGCAGCAGCAGCAGCAGCATCAGCTTGCACAAGGACATGCTTCTGTACCAGTGGGCCACCTCCCTGCACCCGTGGCAGGTAGAGCGTGATGCCTCTGTGTGTGTATGTGTTAGTGTGTGTATGCCTTTGTGTATGTTGCACCAGTGGGCCACCTCCCTGCACCTGTGGCAGGTAGAGCGTGATGCCTCTGTGTGTGTATGTGTTAGTGTGTGTATGCCTTTGTGTATGTTGCACCAGTGGGCCACCTCCCTGCACCTGTGGCAGGCAGAGCGTGATGCCTCTGTGTGTGTATGCGTTTGTGTATGTGCGTGTACAAATTGCGTGTGTGTAACGTTGTATGTGTGTAATGTTGTAATATTTGTTGAAGAGTTAGGGGGAAGGGTCTTTTAGTGGGTCCTTGTTGGGCAATTTGGGGGAGGCCTTTTTATAAGCTTATACGTATTAGCTAGGTAGGTATATGGTAATGTGTGTAGCATCTGGTCTGTCCGCTAGTGCAGACCAGCTGAAAGTTTTATAGCAGACACTTGAATGCCATACATCCGTATTATTGAGAACTTCCCATCATGATACTCACACCGCGCAATACTTGGTATCACACGTATCATAAAAAGGGACTGGCCAATCCTGTTCCTTCACACGCACTCCTGAACTCAATCTTCTGCTACCGAGCTATAGTTCATAGGTGTACTTCTTAACTTCAACTGAAGTGACTGTAGCCGAGACTCAAGTTTAACACGACACTCATTGAAACGTGCAGCTGAGCTGAGCCCGCTCTTGGATGCTGGTGCTGTGCATGTGGAGGTGGAGCTTTTGAAGCCAGCAGGTAGGCTCGACTTCAAGCTCTCTCTTAAATCTCAATCTCTCTCTCTCTCTCCCCCCCCTCTCTCTCTCTCTCTCTCTTTCTCTCTCTCTCTCTCTCTCTCTCTCTCTCTCTCTCTCTCTCTCTCTCTCTCTCTCTCTCTCTCTTTTTCTCTCTCACACACACACACGCACACATGCACACTCACTCACCCTTTCACAAATACACTCATACAAACACGTACACACTCAAACACACAAACACACACACACACGTACATACTTGCATCCTTGAGTGCACACAAACAGACGCTTTCATACATACACGCAAAATTACAGGTAAGTCACATACACACTCTCTCCCATGTGCATGTGTGCACACTGTTTCACACGAGCACACCACAATTTCACACAAAACAGTTTCTGCACTAGTGGCATTTAGGGTTCCCGCTTTACCACGTTCCATTACACATTAAAGATTAAAGGTTATCATCTATATAATTCAAACCATAAGCTCACTTTCTATAATTTATTTGATGGTTATCGTGACAGAAGCCGTTAAATAGTTATGCATATAAACACCACACGCACAAGTAGATGGATCCGTGCACTCACAACGACACCTAGGTTCACTCAGTGTGCTTGTTCATGCGTACACAGGAAAAGATTAGTGTGCTTGTTCATGCGTACACAGGAAAAGATTAGTGTGCTTGTTCATGCGTACACAGGAGAAGGAGACTCTGTGTCAAAGCCGCTAGGAATCAAAGTACACTTGCGGCTTTCACAGCCCGTATCAGAAAAGGTGTGCAAATGAATCAGAGATGCTGCTGCTGTTATGGTCCTTGGCACTGCTATCACACAACTACTGCACCAAACCATACAATCTCTCAGTAACCTGCTGTTGCATTAATCATGTGACCTCCTTCACCGAAAGACGACTGGCCATGTTTCAAGAAAACGTGTCAAGCATTATCATTTCATATTGCTGCAGACCACTTTCTTCTCTTTCTTCCTCCGTCCTTGGTGTAAATGTCACAAAAGGAATGGATGAGAATAAAGCAACGGACGGGACTCCGTGCTTGAAGCTTTTTATGTAAAGTGGTCCATGCCACATACACACACATACACACACACACACTCACACACACAATATATGTATCGTAACAAAACCCACACTTGCCATTCATACCGACACGCACAAAGAAGCAAGCAGCGACTGCTTGGTTTGTGAAATCGTGTTTTCTACAGTCATGATGGTACACCCTCGCCCTTGATATCATCCCCGCCTTGCATTTGCCCCAGCTCATCTTTGTCCACATCACCACACAAAAGATTGGCTAGAATCACAGTGCCACACAAACTTATTGTGAAGGCGTGAGTGCAGTGATAGATGCAGGAAGGCCCAGCATTTTGTCCTCACTTTCCTTTGTACACAAGGTAGGCAAGAACCGTATATATAGCTCATCTTTGTCCACATCACCACACAAAAGATTGGCTAGAACTACAGTGCCACACAAACTCATTGTGAAGGCGTGAGTGCAGTGATAGATGCAGGAAGGCCCAGCATTTTGTCCTCACTTTCCTTTGTACACAAGGTTGGCAAGAACCGTATATATACACCGTATAGGGCCGTATATCTGGTGACTCCCTGCCAAGAAAACCATATACCGTACAGACTTGGGTTCCGTCCGCAGCCCCAAAAAAGTATTTAAGTTTCACACTCCCGCATCAACCCCGCACCCTGGAAATATTTAATTTACACCAACCCCGCACAGGGATTTTTGCCTGACAGGCTCCAAAATACGCCAAAAACCCCCGTTTTTCAATCCCGCACCCCCAAAATAAAAAGATTTTTTGTGCGCGCAGTCACCCCTCAGGGCAAAAAACGATATTTTTGCGCGGTGATATAAAGTCTGTACGGTAAACACCATATATAATTGGTTCTGGCCAACCCTATTTGTACACATTGCCACACAACCTGACAGTCCAGGCAAGGCGTGAGTGCAGTGATGGAAGCAGGCAGGGCCTATTTAGTGGATTTGGACGCCAGCTCTTCTCTGCGCACGGCCTTTGAGATGATGGTCACAGAGCTCAAGTGAGTCCTCCTCTGGTTCTCGTTTATTGGACTAGGTAGTTTTGAAGTGTGGAATCCTGGCCGTGCCAAACAATGATGTACGTGCTTCTGCCTTGATGGGCCTGAGGCATGAGAGGACGGTTCAGGCAACAAGGAGATGTTTGTGCAAGAGTCGTTGATAACCACCACACCAGGAAGGCCTTTTTATGCAGGCAGTTTCTGGACGTACGTAAATATGCTGCCCTGGTTTGTTTCCCTTTCCTCTACTCCTATGCATCACCACTTTTTCTGCAGTGCTGTTTGAACAATTACCAGTTTGTGAAGATAAAGCTTGCGCATTGTGGCAGGGACCCAAAAGTTTGCAGCTGCATTGATGTTGGTCTCGTGCCTTGCTTTCTGCAGGGCTTGTGCCACAACGTGCCTCTTACATTTCATTGATGTTGGTCTCGTGCCTTGCTTTCTGCAGGGCTTGTGCCACGACGTGCCTCTTACATTTCATTGATGTTGGTCTTGTGCCGCTTGTGCCGCTTGTGCCACGACATGCCTCTTACATTTCATTGATGTTGGTCTTGTGCCTTGCTTTCTGCCAAGCTTTGGCCACATTGTGCCTCTTACATTTCCGGAGGGCTTTCACAACACTGTGCCTCTCGCGCTCTGTTTTATGCAGGGCTCTGGATAGCCACCTGTTCAGTGATTCTGAGCTGACCACGATGGACGAAGCTGTCTCCCTCCCATCCGCATCAAAGAACCTGCTGCTGCACCTTGCGTTGCGCAAAGGCCCCTGGTTTGCGTTGAAGGTATGATGTGTGTGCAGCGAAGGTACGATGTGTGTGACTCGAAGGTATAATTTGTGTGCATTTAAGGTACGATGTGTGTGCATTAAAGGTACGATGTGTGTGCATTGAAGGTACAATGTGTGTGTGTGCATTGAAGGTACGATGTGTGTGTGTGTGTGTGTGTGCATTGAAGGTACGATGTGCATGTGCATTGAAGGTATGATGTGTGTATGTGGATTGAAGGTAAGGTGTGTGTGCATCGAAGGTACGATGTGTGTATGTGCATTGAGGGTACAATGTGTGTGACTTGAAGGTATAATGTGTGTGCATTTAAGGTACGATGTATGTGTGCATTGAAGGTACTATGTGTGTGCATTGAAGGTACGATGTGTGTGTGTGTGCATTGAAGGTACGATGTGTGTATGTGCATTGAAGGTACGGTGTGCGTATGTGCATTGAGGGTACGCTGTGTGTGATTTGAAGGTACGCTGTGTGTGCAACGAAGGTACGCTGTGCGTGCATTTAAGGTACGATGTGTGTGTGCATTGAAGGTACTATGTGTGTGCATTGAAGGTACGATCTGTGTGCATGAAAGGTACAATGTGTGTGATTGAAGGTACGATGTTGCTGTTGCTTGCTGTAATTGATGAGGAATGACGAACAAAGGAGGAAGAGAACGTAGGCGTAGGGGATATTTTAGTGATTTGCTGCGTTTGACAAAGAAAGTGACAACGCAGGGCGTCATCTGATTTCCCCCTTCCTGCTGCCTGTCCCCTTTTCTAAGGATGTCTAGGGTTGGCCAGAACCATATATATACGGTGTATTTTTGGCAGGGAAATCATCGAATATACGGTCATATACGGTGTATATATACGGTTCTGGCCAACCCTAAGGATGTCCCTAGTGTTATAAAGAGGCGGGCGGTGCAGTGTCCTGATTGTGCAACTAAAAAACAACACGAAGAGTTTTCTGTAGCTGTCCTGACCACACAACACACACACACTCATGGACACACGCACGCGCACACGTACTTTAACGACGCAGAAGGAGAAGCTTGGCTGGACGGACAAGGACTCTGCTCTGTGCGGGATCGGAGGGGAAGTGCTGGGAAGCCGCAAGGCTGGAGCTGCGAGCAGGGAAGCAGACAATGGTGGTAGTAGTTTGATCGGCAACGAAAGTGGCGGGATCAGCAACAGAGGTGGTACCGTGGCCAATGATAATGGAGCTATGTTTGGATGTGAGTTTGGGGGTTTTAAGTTGGAGGAGGGTGCGGTGTGCCAGCAGGTTAGTGGTGGTGGTGAAGATGGTGGACTGCAGACACGGCCAGGAAGGGGC
>Ga0307942_1001689_pt1 | contig 17732 bp, 18 predicted proteins | sample OrgLakmetagen175_FD_201846 | JGI IMG/M metagenome (GOLD analysis project Ga0307942, IMG submission 201846) | Saline water microbial communities from Organic Lake, Antarctica - #175 | ecosystem: Environmental > Aquatic > Non-marine Saline and Alkaline > Saline | place: Antarctica: Organic Lake... | reverse complement strand
TCCCCCCCCTCCCCAACTGATGAACTATGCGCAAGCCATTAGCCAGATTGCGAATGGACAGGCCTAGGGATGTGGGCGGCACAATGCTACACGTAATACTGACATTAAACTGGCCATATCAAACTGTGATGGTATTCCTACACAGTATTCTGAAAAACTGAACCAGCTAGTGACATACGTGCAAGAGCATCACATTGCTGTCCTTCTAAAGACTCGTACGAACGACTTGACACGCCTCAGTTTCCAATTGCGCACACACGCAATTTGCTACCACAACGATGTCGAGACTGGAGGGAGGAGAGGGCAGGGGGTGGCCATTTTTATCCACAACAGTCTCGTGGGGCTTGTTCGGTTATGGAGGGTTTCTTTTTTATCAAGCTGTCTGGGTTTACATCAACGGGTCAGTTTTTGGAATTCAGGGATGAGTGCTTCTGGGGACTGTGTACATTAATCCTTGCTCTTCTTCCCGTTCTGAGGCTGAGATCTCCCAAATGTTCTCGCACATGCAACACAATGTTTCTGAAGCACTAAGCGATAGCCAACATATACTTCAGGTGGGAGACTTCAATGCACATTTAGACAATTTGCCTGACCATTTTCCTGAGGGGCACGTTGCCATGCTATCCAGATTTCCTGAACTGGGCACTACACGTTTGGGGCAGTACAAAGGCCGAGCTAACACAGCCGGCAGATGCTTGAGGGAAATTGCGCTTGAAACTCCTCTCATTTTGACCACGGGCAGGGGGAAGGGGGACAATGGGCAGCCCACCTTCTTTGGTTACAATCCTCCTTTTAACCCATCACGGACTGAACACATCTTGATGTCCACTGCCCTTTTTATGTGCTGCAAACAAATCAGCGTACTACATGAATTTGACTTAGTAGATTAAGGCCACTTTTCTTGCCAGTGTTCATTACCACACATTGATCTGCGTCTTCCAGGTCATATTTAGAGAAGAGGGAAAGGAAAACATATGGTTTGAAGAAATGAGCACAAAGACGCATTTGTTTCACACATGCTGGAATGTGAGACTGTTCTCCAATCTTTTCGGAACTCTATACGCAATCAAAAACATCAATCCTGCTACAAACACTTCCTAGATCTCATTACGCTTGCCACTGGTATGACAGCAAGACAAATGTCGCGCAGAATGCAGCTGGGCCTTCCCATGGCCCCTTGGTATGACGCAACGTGCCGTGATTACAAAAGATGTATCAGATGGAAAAGACAACACAACCAACCTTTTGCTGAGCTGCAACAACAATACACCACCTACTGCAGGCTGAGGAAAAAACAATTTAAAAAAGAGAAGGCAGATGAGATGGTTGGACTCATTGACAATCGCAGCCCAAAGGTGTATGAACTGATGATTGCAATTAAACGTACTGACATCTATCCCATTTCTGCTCAGTCATGGACTGAGCACCTTCAATCACATTTTGTGCAACCCCAAGAAAGTGCTCCTGACTTACTACCTGGACAATTTAATTTACCTGCACGGCATCAGTTACTCAGTGGCCAATCGCGGTCTGGACAAATTCTTCCTTCTGACATTGCAGTCCCACCCGGTGCTTGTGAAAGGTACAGAAACATGATTACTACCTTTCAACATAGCAATGAGCGAGCACCTGTGTACGAGCTACCCCCCATACATACTTTGGCTACCACTGTCCAGATAAATATTTCAAACATGAACACGCAGTCCAGCCCAGGTTTTGACCCTTTCTCTGCTTCTTTCATCAAACACGCAGAGGAAACGGTTCAGGATGATCGTGGTAAGAGTCACACTGAAAACGTGCTGCTTCCTCTTCTTACTGACTTGTTCCATCTGCTTCTGTCAGACGGTGTCACCCCACATCTTTGGCACAAAGTTAAAATTACGCCTCTACACAAGAAAGGTCCAATTACATCCCCACAGAATTATCGCTTGCTAGCAATCAATGGCTGTATCTACAGACTTTTTGCAAACGTGGTCAGGGACTTGTTGATGGACTGAGCTCTTGCTGAACACCAAATACCAGACTCACAATTTGGTGTCTGCCCCACAAGGAACACCAACCAACTCCTCTTTATTCTTAGCCACATTCTCGCAACTGCTAAAAAGGAAAAAATGAAGGTACATACTGCTTTCCTGGACCTCTTTGCTGCCTACGACAGTGTTCCAAGAGAGAAGCTTTGGAGACACTTGCAAAGAATTAAAACTCCACAATATTTGAGAGATATCATCCAATCCATGTATACAGGATGCCTCTACCTTCTTATTGATGGCGACAAAACTTCCGAGGAGGTTGCGCCCAACAAAGGCTTGAAACAGGGCTGCCCTCTAAGTCCCCTTCTGTACTCCCTTTATAACAATGACATAGACAGATTCTTGACTGTACAGAGAGGTGCTGCCACTGCCCTGGATTCAGTTAAAATCCCTCACTGTGATAATGCTGACGACATTGCTCTCACTTCAAACACGGCTGAAACTCTGCAACTCCAACTGAACAAATTCTATGACTATACACGTGTTAAAGGGCTCAAGCTCAACACTGACAAAACAAAAGTCATGGTCTTCTTCAGCAGGGGTAACTCTGCGATTTCTAAGTTCACGTACGACGGCACACCTCTGGAACTTGTCACTAAATTCAAATACCTTGGAATCACTCTTACTCGTGATGGAAGAATGCTCACAGCTGCTAAGAAGATGGCAGACAACTTCAGGTCTGCCATTGCCAGAGTTTACAGAATTGGTGACAGCAAGGGTATCAAGCACAGAAAACTTGCCATGCTATGGCTTTTCCAGGTCTTTGCTCTGACAGCTGGTCTTTACGGTTGTCAAGTATGGGCCACTTCTTCTCTGACATATGATTCCTCGAAAATCACCCCCACACATGTCCTTCATCTTGGCTTCCTGAAAAGACTCCTGGGTGTCAAGAAAAGCACTGATACTCACTGCGTGCTCCGCAAAACAGGTCAGATGCCCATCTTTTTCTATTGGTTCAGATGCATCATACGATTCTGGAACAGTTTACTCTCTTCAAAAAATCCTCTTCTTGAGAAAGTTGTGCAGGCTAACCTTCTTATTGCAAAAAGAAGCGATACATGGACTTATCAGGTTCTGCACGCCTTCCAAGATTTCCCTACATCTCAGCAATTTTTAAATGCCATACGATCTAGAGAAGCTATCAATATAAAACAGTTTGAGCTCACTTTGCGCGAACGTATCATTGGGAGCTGGAGAGAGCTTGACAGTTTGACACCACATGATAATCACCATTCCAGCAGAATTATGAGGACTTATCACACACATTTTGGTGAACCTTTGGGGATTGCTCTTGGCTGGTGGGATGACAGAATAAGAAATCACAAGCCTGTAATGCCTCTCTACCTTCGCTTGGATGTTTCCAACAATCTCAGCCGTGCACTTTCTTGCCTTCGCCTTTCTGGTCATAATTTTCTGGTCCAAAGAATGCGTCATAACAGGAATAGAAGGCCTTATGAGCTCAGGATCTGTGACGAATGTGACTGGCACTCTGTTCAGGATGAGGAACACATTTTGCTGGACTGTCCGCATGAACATCTTGTTAGTATTCGCACACAGCACCGCCAGCTGGTCTTCCCACCTCAGTATGAGGATAGCCCAACTCGTTTGAGGACGTTTTTGAACCAAGTCAACCAAATACTTGTGGTGTAGCCTCTTTTGTGGCTGAGTGCCTAGCCCTTTCCCCTCAATTTGTTCTGATATCTTTTTGCTTTGGTTTCAGGTTTTTCCCAAGCTTCCGCTCAGATGCCCCCCAGAGGCATATATAGCAATGTAACCTTACCTTACCTTACCTTGTGTCCAGCCACGGCAGAAGACTATGCTTCACATGGAACTGACAGGCAACTAGTTGCAACAATGCCAATCAATAATTGACAGGCTGTGCACAACTTGGCAATGCAGAAGGCAGCTTGTGTCACGGTTATTGTGGGTTTGACTGCCTGCCCATCGCTGTCCAGCTTGAGCTGCCGGGAGTCATCAGGGCAGCGATCACATGATCCTGGGTCAAACTCAGCGGCGCACGCTGTGATGAAAGGTACCTGGTCGATGACGTTGTCATTATCTCGCCTCAGCCATGCCCAGCTTCGCTCGTCGTGCTCCTGAGTACATACATATGCATATTTGTATTAAGGATCGTGATAGCGAACAACACATCACAAGGAGGTATTCCTGCCGCAGCTGCACAAAAACATAAAGACGCGCACACACTGGCTCGGCTCCTACCTGCACAGTGTGAAGGAAACTCTCGAGATTCTGCTTGCGAGCGTCAAAGGCTGAGCGATCTGTGCCCCTCTTGGGTACCTTCCCTGGGCAGTGGGGGACCGCCCTTTAGCTTCAGCCACATAAATTTCTGAACAAGTGACAAGGCATAATTTGTGCTAGAGCAAACAATACATAGAACAGTAGACAATCAATTTTAAACATAAATTTTGTCCGTACCAGATCGGTTGCGTGCCTTGACATGTATGGTGTCCTGCAAAAGCTTCAACACCCGCTGCTTGCCACCCTGCTGGTGTCGATTCCTTTTTTTCCATGAACTTTATGAGCAGGCTAGCAGTCGCACTTCTTGACTGAAAGCCTTTTTTTGTAAACCTTGAAAACCTTTTATTCTCCAGGTGTGATGTTGGGTGTCTTTGCATCCAATGGGTGGTGCAGAACAAAAACAACATTCTTTCCTAAGAACCCATGCCAAAAGTGTTAATACTATCTGCGTTTATTGGGTATGAGAAAAGTGAACATTTGATTTCGATCAGGTGCATACACTTTAGGTTTGATGGCAATTTAGATGTATGTCTCTTGTTTTCTTACTAGCCAGGATTGGCAAGGCCACCTGTATGGGGTAGTACCAGAGGCAGCTCTCTTTGCGTTGGTGGCAGATTCAGCTCGGTGTGTGTTTCTTTTGGGCTGAGGTTGCTGGGCCGGAGTAACTGTCATTGCATCTGGCTTGCTGAAAAGAGGACCATTCAGCAAGTGGATCACAGCCCATCGCTGTCTCCCTTTCCCCCTTTTTTAATCCTGATTTGTGTGTCCTACTATACTTGCATCGCAAGGGCCGCAAACTTTGGCGCCTCCCCCTCCAATGTGTGAAGCCGCTCCCCCCTTTTGTTCCAGGCACTTTGTATCCTGGCGATCGGCACAAAAATGTGTAGCTACTTTCAGCTCCTTAAACCCTCAGACTGGCCCTCTTTATGCATTGATTTAGAAGCTGTTCAATCATCACAGGAAGGCTAAAACAGCGTGTCAGCAAGCGCTTATCTGTCAACCCAATTTATTAAAGTTTAGAAGCTGCTCAATCTGTGAATCTTTGCAGTGCAAGGTCTATAAGTGAAGTCGGAGAAAGTTCCCCGATTCTCACGCCTCCTCTATCCACAGGAAGGGGGTGCAAGGTGGCCGAGGCTTCCTGAGGTAGTGATGCAGGGAGCTGCTGCTGCTGTGCTTGCTGATGCTGTTGCTGCAGGGGCATTTGGTGCTGGGCAGGAGCCTGCTGGTCATTCCTAGCCCGCTGGTCAGTTCCAACCTCGCCTGAGGCAGGGATGACCACGGTGGTAGATGCAACTGGCGCTGGTGAAGCTGCTTTTGGTGCTTGTGGGTCTGGAGTCGAAGAATGTGTCAGGCAATCGGAAAGTTGTGGGGGCGCCTTTTCGCTGTCCGTGCTTGCACTTGAAGGCCGACAGGGAGACCCAGCAAGCAAGACCTATTCACAAGCCACAAAAGTGTGCAGTGTTAAAAGGGCACGTTGTGTCAGGAAGTGGCGCTTGGTAAAAGGGTAGAAAACCACATGAGCCGCATGTGATGTGTCGGTCATGTACACCAAGCAACCCTACAGTCGTATTGAAAAGTGTATCTAAACACACCCCAAACACACGCACGAATACATGAGCTTGTGCAGATACATGCAAAATGCAAATGCACACACCCATACACAAACACACACCATGCCAACACACATATACACACGTCAATGAAAACACACATGTACACGCACACGCACACGCACACGGACACGCACGCACACATATGTGCAAACACACACACACCCGTACAAAAGGCCACTTCATGTTTGCTGCAGCATCCAGCTCTTCCGTGCCATCCCCGACTGCGACATATGCTGCCGCATCACCAAAGCGCTGCTGGATGGATCTGAATACAGCATGCTTTGGAAGCATGCCGCCGCCGTGAGTAGCGTTGCTGGTACTGTGAAATCATGAGCGGGAAGGGCAGTGAGGGCAACGCCTTGTCAACAATGCACGACTTGACATGTGTGATGTGTTGCGTCCCTGTAAGCTGCTGCCGGAGGACATTAGAACATTGCTTTACCAGTGCAGCAAGACAGAGGCGTGTTTGTGTCGTGTCAAACACAGGCAGGTACCAGCATTTAATGGTAGCTTGAGTGAGTGAAGTCGTCAAAAACTTGGTACCAGCAAAGACCATGAATGCTAGCAGCTCAGGAGCAGAAGCATCGACATAGAGAATATTCAACTAAAGATAGTGTTATGATAGGAAGCTTTTGTATTTTAGGACTTGTAACAATTAAAAGTCGGAGGGCGGTTATTTGCAAGCAGTGAAAAAACTTCCAACGTTGATTAAGGAACCTTTTAAGGTAACAGAATTGGCCCGATGGTTGGAAGTGAGATTTTGAGGTTAAAGAAATTGGAGGGCCCAATTGTTAAGTAAGCTCCTCGCCAAGCCGCGAGGATACGCGATAAAAAGGAAAAGAGGGCACATAGCACAGAATAATTTCCATACAGCAAGCTATAAACTCAAGGGGTAAGCACAAGGGGATGGACAGGGGCTTGCATACATCTTGCAAGCAGGAAACAAGAAACAAAGACAAAGACCCCCTCTCTTCACGGCAAGCTTAATGAAGACCACTTTCTAAGGCACACCTGTAGATCAGATCTTCATGAATAGCCTCTCCAAGGCCATACAACATCAGCTTTCCTAGGGTTGCAAGCAGCTGGCCTGTTGAGCAAACAGAGCCCAGGAGGAATGTTTTATATGTGGAGTTTAAGGACATACACGGTAGAAGCAAGGGGAGACGCAAAAATAAGGTACAATGTATTGCGTGTGCTTACGTGTAATATGGGTATGCCGTATGACTGTATGAAACATGTTTTAGATGACAGATCGCAGCTCTGCTTCGGATATTGTGGCCCAAATGAACAAAATTCGGAGCAAGGATGCCTGTGGATATCAAAGAGCGCACATGAAGCATACGACCCACTGGCTGAGCAAGTCAGCATAACTTTGTCCAAAAGCACATATCAAAACATACAAGGGATGAGCAAAGCGGTGAATTAATGCGCTGTAAGCCAGCACGACACACGGTTGCATGTCTGCTAAGGGAGACAATGCTCTGCAGCTAAGCAATGTTATAGCTGAGGACTTATGCACTGCTGGCGCGTCAGCTTGTCGGCAGTGCATAAGTCCTCAGCTATAACAAGCAACACCTCCCTCTTAACCTGCACTGCACTTATCTATCTGTGCATTTTTTGTGCGTTTTGGAGGTGCCTGTACTTCATCACACGGCGCCCCCTTTGAGGTTTTACGCACAGCACCCACATAAAAACATCAGCATTTGTCGATAGCACCCTGTGTCTACCTGTCTGCAAGAAGCAGCAGCAATACAGTAGTCTGCGTTAACCCCGAATGAAGCCTTGCAAGTTGACTCTTGTACCCCCCTTGTACACAATCTGTGCCTCTTGTACCCTGCTACCCCTTGTACCCCCCTTGTACACAATCTGTACCCCCCTTGTACACAATCTATGCAAGGTACAGATGGCAGTGTGCCACATTGTAGCCCCATGAAAGTTTAGTGCGCCCTAAACATTTCATTCACATGTTGCTCCTCGACACACTTCCCTGTGTAGGCCTTTAACACGGCCAGAATTGCAAATGCAGTGCTTAACGCTGCAGCCTTGTGCCGCTGCCTCAGTACGCTTTGGTGCTTCACAGTGCTGCCCTCACACACTTCAGCGCGCACAGCACCATGGCAGTAAATCACAGTGCATGCCACCTCCAGAGGAAATCACCACGCACCCCTCTCACCGGAAGTGCTGAAGCAGTGCACCATGTGCCTGTTAAAGAAGTGGTGATCTACGTACCCGCGAGTATAGGCATACCTAGTTCAGTGAATTAGTGCACGCCACCTCCACAGGAAATCATCACGCACACCCCTTACCGGAAGTGCAGATGCAGTGCTTTACGGTGTAGCCTCGTGCCGCTGCCTCGATATGTGTCTGCTCAAGGAGGCGTACAGCTTGCAAGCGCCATTCATGTGTCACTTCATCGATGTCCTTCCGGAGCTGCACATATAGCAAAGCAGGAGGGACGGGAGTCTGGCACATATACATTCTTTGATAGCTGCGACCCAACAAAAAAAATATGAAAAAGACAAAGACGATCTGTGCGTGTGCAGCTGTAATGCCTCACATGTAGGGTTAACCAGAACTGTATATATTCACCGTATATGACCGTATATTTAATGATTCCCCTGCAAAAAATGCTGTATATACACCGTATATATATGGTTCTGGCTAACCCCACTCACATGCAATGAGGATGGCCGGAGCGACTAACAATCACGGGTCCTATCAGTGCTCTTGTCTGCCTATGGGGTGCTTTTACCTCTTTGTCATTAGGTTTCCCCATGTTGAGTCAAATTAAGCTGCAGGCTCCCGTTCAATTTGAATGATTTGAGCAAAACTCCATGTCATTAGTTTTCGAATAATTAGAGCAAAACTCCATGTCGTTAGTTATAGTCGTGTGACGAGTACAGAGAGTGTAAGATCAAACATACGCTGTTCTCAAAACGAACCTGGAGGATGCATGCGCGCTCTTCGTCAGACAGTGGAAGGTTCTCAAACCCTGGTCACAAGGTAAGGTGCATGTCTGTTTGTGTTGCTACATGCGTGCAAGCTTGTATGCTCAAATGTGTGTATGCGTCCATGTGGGAGTGCATCTAATGTGTACGCATGTATCTGTGTGCGCGTGCACGTTTAGGCTGAATCTAACCACCGTGAGATCCTGCACAAAAGACCTGTTTCACAGGTTATGAACAAGAAGGAAGCTTCCTACGTTTAAAGATCATCCTGCAGCAGCCATATCATCTATGTAGAAACTCAAGCAAAAGCACACCTGCAATGTACATGCTCCGTGCGCGCTGAAAGATCTGTGTTAAGGAAAGCGGTATGTAAGTAACAGGGCCAGCTTCAAATGATATGTTTTGTGGTGCTTGGTGTCTATTGGAGCAGGCAGAGAGGTGGAAATTTACAGCATGCACGTAGCATGGCCAGAACCGAGTACATTTGGCACAAACACACACAATATTATTGGTAGAAAAGTCTAGATATATGAGGCTGTGCATAATTTGTGTTAAATATTTGCGCAGCAAAGTGGCATGCTGTACTTTAAATGGTTCTGGCCAATACTACACACAAGCGCACACGTCAAAATGAAACACTTCTTTACATCAAGCAGTCAAACCGCTCCCTGTAATCAAGAGCCACTAAGGTACTTGTCCTTAATCAAGAGCCACTAAAAGGTACTTGTTCCGTCCAAAAGACCACCGCATAAAGAGAACAACAATGATTAAGAAGAAGCACACGACACCAGTAGCTACTGCAGCAGTCCTAGATGCACTTTTCTCCTTCGGCTCCTGGTATCTTGCAGCTCATGCTGCCTGACTTTCTGGATCACAGTGGAGTCATCTTAGGAAACGTGCACATTCAGGGTACGCCTTCCCTGCCACAATTTATTGAACACCACCAGCTATTGAACACTACCACGGCCTCGCTTCTGTAGTTTTTTGTCTGAAGCGCCTCAGAAGAGGCACTCCTTGCTTCAACAGAATCGCATGGTCAGCACAACACAATCAACCGCTTCACTGGCTGACAGGGTACGCTTGCCTTATGGCGCTTGCTGCCCCACCTTCCACACTTACTCATAGGATTCATACAGAACAAACTAAGATCTGACCTAAAAAAAGGCAAGGCTTATCCTCACCTCAGCGGCCGACAGGGTGTGGCTGCCCTTCTGGCGCTTGCAGTCTTGCTCATGCTGCTCATCACAGTGCACGGCAGTCCCCCCCTCCTGATGCTGCTGCCGTTGCTGATCTGGTAATGCAGGTGGCGGGCTGCAACCTTGCTGCTCTTGCTGCTGCTGTTGCTGATTTGGTAGTGCAGGTGACAGGCCACAACCATGCTCTTGTTGCTGATGCTGCTGTAGTTGTGGGCCTCCTTGGACACGCTGTGGCTTCTGCCGTTGCTGGTGGCACTGCACGCTGTCGATTTCGGTCTGCTCGGGTTGTTGGGGCAGCATGTCTGGATGCGGCCGTTTTAAACTGTTGGTCCCTCCCCCCGAACCCTCTTCAACGCCCTGCCCACGTTCGGCATTGCTGCTGTCCTGCTGTCCTGCTGAGATGGCCTTTATGCTCACTTGGTTTGGATCTAAGGGTGACTGAGAGTCGGGCAGCAGCTGCTCTGGTGCTTGGTGGGTGAGCGTGGGTGCTGCTGGCAGATCTGCTGTTGATTGGCAAGCCTCCTTTAAAGTGACAGGGTCGAGGAATTCAACCTGCGATGCCACCAAGAGCAACTCCCGTGAATGCAAGGGTCATTAGTGAATGTGCGTGTTTGTATGTGAGTGTATGTGTATGTGTGTACGCACATGTGGAACTTAAGCTTTAGTAGACAGGACGGTTTGTGCTATAGAGAAGCACGGAAAAAAATGCGGTTCTACGTGAGCACAAGGACATCTACAGGCCATCTGCTGCTTGAGCAGCCATGTGGGTGAGATATGGGTTCAATTGTCTTTCTGTCATGCAAGGTCAAAGGCCTGTGAACTCAGGAACGGGCGTGGAGGAAGCAGCCGCGTGTCCGCTTCGAAACAGTGCTTGTGCTGAGATGGTTGGTCGAGCGTTTCAGTTTCACGGATGCATGCTTGAAAGCTGACTGTACAGTATGTATTCTTACTTGGTCATAGAAGAACTTGCTGTCAAGCAGGTCAAAGAGTGCGTCACTGATCCGTTGACCAAGCTCAGCACAGGTGATGGAAAAGTCCTGAGCTTCCATGCTGCCTTCCTGCTGCCGCCCTGATTGCAGCATTGTTGCAGCATTGGCGTAGCTACCGTTACAGAAACACGCAAATAGCAAAAGCGTTTCATCCAAGTCCCACACGATCACAACTGTTCCTGCGAAAGCAGGATAGTCATTAAAACCCCTAAGACATCAAGATTCCTTGTACTAATGTGCAAATACATCGGCACACACACATACACACACATACGCATGCATGCACACACAAACACGCACATACACACACACTGACGCGCACACACACGCACACACACACGTACGCACACACACGCACACGCACACACACTTGCACATACACACACACACGCACACACACATGCACACACACACACACACGTACGCACACACACGCACACGCACACACACTTGCACATACACACACACGCACACACACATGCACACACACACACACACACACACACACACACACACCATTTTCAGCATCCATTCGTTGACCAAATTATGCATAATTAATTTTCCTATTATTTTCTATAATTCTTTCACTTCAGGGTAATGATTTTACCACATGCAAACCATGGATCTCAAGTCTTGGGAAGTAGCAGAAAACACACCCCTGCCATGTTGAATGGAAGGGTTGCTAGACTACAGCCCAAGACACCTAGAAGATTTGCAGGCAGAGCAGGGGCGCCTCAACAAGACCTGATGGAGAATCCTCCAAAGCCTGAGTGAGCGAGGCTGCCTTTTAAAGAGACTTAGACGCTCTACTGTTCACGACTACGCATGCATTCGTACACGCGCACACACGCACACGCACATATACAAACACATATGCACTCACACACACATACACACACACACACACAGACACACACACACACACACACACACACACACACACACACACGCACGCACACATAACATGCACCCCCCCACACACACAAATCACACAGTGTGGACATTGCGGCTTTGCAAGCTGCTGCGTCAGCTGCTCAAAGCCTGCCGTACAGTGGGAAGAAGGCAGTTGTAGTCGGAGCTGGTCCAGGTTCGTCTGATGTTTCTGGCCTGGCACACCACCTTACTCTCTCCCAATTGCCTGGAGGAATGATGCTTTGAATGAGGAGCAAGTTTTTGTGGTGCTTAGACGCAAGTCGCATTATCTTTCCAGCAGCCGCCAATCGGTGTATGTGAAGCTGAGGCGTTCATGTATGTTGATGCATGCTTGACAGGTAGAGTGCACGTGTGCGTGTGCGTGGGTCTGTGCGTGTATGCACTGTACAAAAGTCAAGGCATCAGACAAGGACATTGTAAATAGCCAAAGCCAGGGATTTTGCTTCTACGCTAGGTTCCAGTGATCAAACTTAAAAGCCTTGCAGATCAAAGTCAACTTGAGCATTACTCCTTCTAACTGCAGGGGGCAGCACAGCTGCAATGGTGCTCGCACGGCAGGGGTTCACTGTCGATGTGAGTGACTTTGTGTTGTCCACACTCACTACGTTGAGCACGTCATTGATGAGGCGCAAGACAGGCTGCATGAGGAACCACGCAAATCTGTTGCCTGGCAGTTGTCATTGCATGTAGCTGTTTGTGCCTCTGTCGTTTCGCTACGTGGTGCCTGTTTTATGTCCAAAATGTCAGCTAGTCAGGCTTTCGAGGGCTCAGGGTGAGATACGCACCGTCTGCAAAAAGAAAAACACAAGCACATGCACAAACACACATGCACGCAACGGCACACACATGAGCGCGCAGTCTTCGTGTCTCGTCCCATCTTAAATGATTAAACCCTTTTCTAAAATTCACCTGCGCTGCTTTTCAGGTGTTTGAGAAGAGGCCTGAACCATCTGCGGACTCTGTTGATACGTAAGACTTCAACCTGCAACGCTTGCAGCTGTCATCTGAGCTCAAGTTTACAAACACACACGCGATGTACAATGAATTGCACACACGCTGGCGTGTGATTTGACCTGATCTGCAGGGGGAGGGCGTATATCATAGCACTCATTCCAAGAGGGCAAGCGACCATGGAGCGATTGGGTAGGCACGATAGAAGAAGTGACAAAAGAAACTTATGACTTATAACGCAGAGGCAGCGATGGTTACTTCCTTTGTTATACGGGCCTGTATGGTACCGGATACTGTGAAGTTCCTTGACCAATGCGGACAAATTGAGGCGCCCAAGCAGAGAAATTAAGAAACAAACAGCATGCATCACAGGTTGAGGATTGCAGGAATATGTGTGTGATTTGGCGAGAAGAGCGAGCGGCTGCTTCTTCAGTGCATTCAAGATGAAGAGAGGTGTCTGCATCACAATTTTGAGTGCGTCTTTCTGTGTTGTATAGTTTATAGTGAAAAGAGAGGCCGTTTCTTCAGTGCATTCTAGATGGAGAGAGGTGTCATGCAGTGCCTACCACGAAGCTGCCAAACACAGCGGTGCCATCAGCATGTGAGTGATCAGGTGTCTGCGTCACAAAATGCGTTTTTTCACGAGCTCCTTGGACCGTTCCAAAGACCACTGTTATGAAGTGTCCATTGAGTTGCTAGATTTATGAATAGAACCATTGAAAACGAGCTTATGTGGGTTGGTAACAGATATGCCGGTTGTATGGTTAACTGATTGGTCGTGCTTAAATTTTGCAGGCATCCCCCTTCCCTCATCCGATTTTTACAAGAGCTTGGGCACTGTGAGGCATACAGAGTCTGGGGAGGTCAGGTAAGCATGCAGCACGTGGTAAGCAAAATGAAATTAGTAAAATGAATTCCGTAGGCTATATATATGAGTCATATGTGACACTACATTGGCCATGACCTCATACCTGTATGTATGTGTGAATAGCTACAAAGAATTGCAAGGTGTACTGATTCTGGAGAGGCTGGATAGGCGTGCAGCACGTGGCGCATGAGTTGACGTTGAATTAGAATTGAGAATTGAGACTTCGCTTTGATAGGAAGAGCCAATGCCAAGTGAAGCAGCGTAAAGCCTTGTTACACGACTCATTGATATCCCAAGACGTGTCAACATTGATTTGCTCAATGCTCACAAGAAGGCATGAAGCAGAGGGGGTTTTACAGAAGCAAAAGGCGTTTTTACAATTGTAGCAAGCATGAGCTGAACGAGTGGCTTTGCAGGAATTCTCACAAGAAGGCATGAAGCAGAGGGGGTTTTACAGAAGCAAAAGGCGTTTCTACTTGTGTAGCAAGCATGAGCTGAACGAGTGGCTTTGCAGGAATTCTCACAAGAAGGCATGAAGCAGAGGGGGTTTTACAGAAGCAAAAGGCGTTTCTACTTGTTGTAGCAAGCATGAGCTGAACGAGAGTGGCTTTGCAGGAATTGGGGCCACGCGCTCCTCCTTTCCGCGACCCTGCAAAGCGACTAGAGTGTGAGCATAGAGGCCTTCTTCCTTTTGGTGTTTTGCAGACCATTATAACGGTAATGTCTGCCGTACGTGTAAGGCTGACCAGAACCTGTTAGCTATGGTACTTGTAAAGTAAAACTATTTCGCGGGGTTACCTCCAAACATACTGTCGTGTATGGCCAATCCCACATCACGTGATGGGGGAGAGTTTGGGGAATTAGCATATTATGCAGGTGTGACTAACTACAAAAAGGTGTACAGCATGCTTGTGTGCAGACTAGTGTGCAGACTAGTACTTACAGTACACAGCACAATTGTGTACAGACAAGGGCGCTGGTGCACAGACAGACAGACACTAACACGCAGGTATCCGACACGCTAGTGTATGCGCTAGTGTTCACTAGTGTGCAGACAGGCCAGTGCACAGACGTACAGAGGTGACTTGCACAACACGCTAGTGTGCCCTAGTGTGCAGACAAGCTCTTACAGTTCACAGTGCACAACATGCGCTTGTGCAGACAAGTGCGCTATTGCACAGACAGGCACCTACAGAGGTGAATTACACAGCATGCAAGTGAATACTAGTGTGCAGGCAAGTACGTTGGTACACGGAAGAGCACAGCACACGCAAGCATACGTGCCTGCAGAAAATGTGCTTCCATCCTGAACGGTCCCGCTTTGCTCTTTGCAGGGTGACTCAGGAATCTGGGAACAAAACCTTCAGCCGGAATGATCTTGCGCAGGTGTGTGTGTTATTGTGGTGTGTATGTGTGTGTGTGTGTTGTGTGTGCATACGATTGTGTGCGTGTATGTGCGTGCATGTGTGCACGTTAACGTGTGCGTTACTAAGTGCATGGTTCGTTGGGCAGCACGATGTTTGAACAGCCATAGCATTTTGTAAAGTGCGCGTGGCCTCTGTCCTCCTGGATCTCCATCGACAAAGAGCTCACCAACGGTGGACTTTGTCTACAAGGCTGATATGTTGCTATGGATGATTTTTATAAATGGATGGATGGATGGATGGATAGATGGATGAACACCGCGAGCCTACTACCTGCTCGTATTCAAAGAACAACCCAGATAGGGAAGGCTTGTTGTGTAAAGCTGGATGTGCAGAAAATACCAAACAGAAATTGAGTTGATCACCTCTTTCTCCTCCCTTTTGCAATCCTATGCAGATCCTGATCAACGAGGCCCGTGCTCGTTATGAGTCACGAGTATCCTTTCATTTTGGAAGTGAAGCTACTCAGATCGACCTTGCTAGAAAACAGGTATGGTCCTTGTCCCTTATAACGGCCGCCGAGTATTTGTCAGCCAGGGAAACCAAGGGAAACGTATTTTGATGGGCAGCATATTCTTTCTGGAGCAATGAAAACTGATGCATGTGTTCTTGTACATTTAAAATCTGGATAGAGGCCTGGCACATTTCTGTTTAACTGACAGTGGCTGTGGTGTTCTATGTTGGTGGGAAAAACGCAGGCAACTTTCACTACCCCAGGACAGACCCCCCTCGTAATGGGGTACGACCTTTTGGTGGGAGCAGACGGCACTGCGTCAAGCGTACGTGCTGCGATGCAGGTGAAGAGCTGCCTTTTCTAGTCACCGCATGTCCCCTCAGTGTGCGTGTGTTTGTGTGTGTTTGTCGTGTGTGTGTGTGTTTGTCATGTGTGTGTGTGTTTGTCATGTGTGCCTTTTGGTGGGGGCGGACAGCACGGCTTCAAGCGTGCGTGCTGCAGTGAAGATGAGGGGCTACCCTGGTTTTGGGGAAGCGTCTCTGCACATGTATGCAGAGGTATGTGTGTGTTTGTGTGTGTGTGCTTATACTGTGCTCAAGCATGGGAGAAGTGCAACGCTCATGTTGTGACGTAGGTACTCGTGCAATAGATGGCAGAATTGGGATGTGTTACATCTTCCTATGTTTATATCTAAACTTGGGTCTGTGCTGTGCCTTCCAGGATCAAGACAGTTGGTCTGCAGAGATATCAGACTCTGGTCGTGAGTACAAGGTGAGAAGGGTTGGCCAGAACCATAAACACACATCATATGAGACCGTACGTATAGCTAGCAATTTCCCTGCTACGACATCGTATATACATAGCGTTGGCCAGAACCGTATATATAATTATATATACACCGTATGTTTGGTGATTTCCAAGCCAAAAATACCGTATGTACACCGTATATATATGGTTCTGGCAACTCTATATATACACCGTGCATACGTCTTTATGTATGGTATAGCAACCCTACAGGTGAGCCGCGCAACAGTCCTTCAACTTGCTCTACAGTAAAGTTTCTCCTTTGTTTGTGTGAATTGCACCGGTTAGCAGTAGAGTGCTGTGCTTACAAAGATTGGGGGGACATGCCCTGCACAAATTAATCAAACGTAAGCATGGCGTCCGAGGGAAAGGACATGGTGTAGGCACGGTTATATCTAGAGGCTTTGGTCATACTGGACTCAGACTTGGTGACCTGTGTGGCCAAAATTGTACGCACCTAAGAGCACGGTTTTAATTTGTTTTGGCACATTCAAGGGGTATGGCAGAAGCACTAAGCTGAAATTTGGCAGTTCCTCCACAGCGTTCAGTGCACTGTGCTGCAAAGTTATCTCCCCTTATAAACATGGGTCCAATTGGGTTGTCCGCGTCCAATGGGCATGTCAAAGGACTGATCTTTGAGGAGTAGCACTGATCTTTGAGGAGTAGCACTGATCTTTGAGGAGTAGCTGAGTCGTTGGTATGGGCAATATACAAGGAATGCGCACACTCTCTCTAATAATGCGCATGCAGTAATCTTGAATACTTGTAAGAATTGCTACTTGCATGCAGCACATTTAAAACCAGGTTCAAAAGCACGTGCACGCTTTGTCACGTACAGACCTCCCATTTCAAGGCATCAAGCCGTTTTACATTGCACTGTGTAACAAGTGTTCAGCCTTCTGTTCAAACGCACACCACGATCCATTCTTTGACACTCTGTAATCGCTAGCTGACCAACCACACGTGATCAGGTGTACCAAAACTTAAGAGCTGACCTTGAGCCGCCCGCCTTTAAGGGCAAAAAGGGTGCCACGCTCCACCTGTACACCACAAACGACTCCTTCACCACGGTCACTGCTCACAGAAATCCAGACGACTCGTACAGCGGGTGAGGCATTCTCGTTACCCACCCCCCTCTCTCTCTCTCTCTCTCTCTCTCCCACTCACTCTCTCTCTCTCTCTCTCTCTTTCTCTCTCTCTCTCTTTCTCTCTCCCCCTCTCTCCCTTTCTCCCTCTCCCCCTCTCTCCCTCTCTCCCTCTCTC
>Ga0307942_1001687_pt1 | contig 17752 bp, 26 predicted proteins | sample OrgLakmetagen175_FD_201846 | JGI IMG/M metagenome (GOLD analysis project Ga0307942, IMG submission 201846) | Saline water microbial communities from Organic Lake, Antarctica - #175 | ecosystem: Environmental > Aquatic > Non-marine Saline and Alkaline > Saline | place: Antarctica: Organic Lake... | reverse complement strand
GAGAGGGAGAGGGAGAGGGAGAGGGAGAGGGAGAGGGAGAGGGAGAGGGAGAGGGAGAGGGAAAATCAGATTGCTGCAAAAAGGAAGTGGACAGGCGTAGAGCTACATTGCCCCACTAATAGAGTGTTGACACGTTAAAAGGCCTTTTTAAATGCTGGGGGAGGCAACAGTGTTCATCCAAAAGGCATAAATTGCAGCATGCGTCTCTATGACATTTTTCCCCAATGCAATAGTTAACTGCTTAAAAAAGCCTTGCTCACATTCACCTCAGCTCCAGGAAAAATGCTGGTCTGCTCACGCAATTCCTGCCGTGGGTGGTCTATCCCACTCAGCCTTACTTTAACGACACATACTGGCGTGCAGCCTATAAACCTGAGCCGATTCGTGCTGGATATCAGGTGAAGATAAATTTCGACTGGCAGCGGTTTCACACTTCACCCAAGGAAGGATATATACAGCAAAACTTATCTACCACCATTGATCTGCTCTCCCTGTGCGAGGCGCACATGCCACTCACTCTCCTCACAACAACGCTGCCTAAGTATGCATGTGTCTAGATTTCTCACACCATGTGCTGAGGATGTGGCTAAGTTTCGGCTCAATGTACGCACACTCAGTTTTAGGGATCGGCGTTTGCTAATAGCGCTTTAAAGCGTATAGCGCTATATAGCGCTATATAGCGCTATAATATTTTTCAAATATAGCGCGTGCCAAAATCGCTGAAATCAGCCTCCTGGGCCCCTGGAATCTATCAATAATATATATTAGATGGTAGACATCATTGTTGGGGACGAGCAATGGATGAAATTGGGGGAGGATGGCACACAGCTGAACGAGCTGGACGAGCTGGACCTGGGGGACTGGAATCCCATGATGGCGGATGCAGCAGCCTTTCTCAAGAAGAAGACTACAAAGCAGATCCCAGTTCGCTGCAGATCATCTACCCCACCAAGCCAGACTACGTTCGCGACTTCTGGTTGTCCAAGGCAGAAAAGCAATTCCCTCTGCTGGCTGTAGCTGCCAACAAGCTGCTCTCAGCGCATGCAACAACAGCCGCTGCCGAGTGCAATTGGTCAGCATGGGGGCGCACATACGACAGCTTGCACAACCGCCTTTGCATTGAGACAGCTGAGAAAATGGTGTATGTGAAAGCCAACATGCCCAAGCAATGGTACACATAGTTCGCAGCATTGGAGAGCAGACAGCAGAGGTCTCCAGGGCAGAAATCAGCGTATTAGAGTGGACAGATCGGGAACGCCTTGCACTAGATAGCGCCAACGTGTCTTTCAGATCACGATGTAACCGGCAGACGGTATTAGTTTTTTGATGCAGACATTTTATGGGACTAGAGATGTCCCAAGGTGTAAGGGGGAATTGAGGAAAGGGGGGCCCAGGGGAATTAAGGCACGTGCGCAAAAGTAGAAATTTTACTTAAGCGCTTGAGTGCCAGATATTCAGATATAGCGCTATATCTGTATGCTATGGGCCCCAAGCCCCAACACAATTAATTTTTTCTTTTTTGCAAGGGGGCATTGCACAGGGTGCTAAACCTCCCTTCCAAATCTGATGCCGAAATTCGAATTGCAAGTTAAAATTCTGGCAGATATAGCAGCTGAAATATGGCAGATTATAGCGCTATAGCGCTATATAGCGCTATAGAAATGGATCGTATAGCGCTATACGCCGATCCCTACTCAGTTTAGAAGTCCATTTGAAGCGATGCTCCTTCTTTTGGGTGCGATTTGTGTAATTTCCAGATGATGTTCAAGACGAACAACACGCCTTGTGGTAGGTGTGCCTGCTAATCCCCAGGTCCGCACTTTGTGCTGCAAGCATGCTTCATTACTTGCAGTGTCAGATCGAATCACTGGCACAGCAAGTACAAGAATCAGCACATCAACTATGCCTAGTAAACTGGCTTCCCCAGCTTATAGAACAAGGCTAGTTGAAACAACCACAACTGAAAATAACCAACTGTTTGTCACACAAGTTGTTGCTACCACCGATTTGGTAAAGGAGTTGTACGGTAATCGGTACCAGAGTGGCTTTCTTTTCCTTAATCACGGTGAAGACTAATTATCACTGCCCGTAGTTGTTTCTTACTGTTTGTCACACAATTCATCACTATTGGGCGTGACAGCAAATCCCTTGCTTTACTCTTTGCGCTGCATGTGTGCTTCATTATTTACAGGTCCCTTGCTTCACTGCATAACCTGCATCCCACAGGTGCCCATATTTGTGGGGTTGGCCAAAACTGTATATATACACCATATATGACCGTATATTTAATGATTCCCCTGCCCAAATTACCGTGTATACACCTTATATGACCGTATTTTATATGGTTTCCCTGCCCAAATTATTGTGCATACACCGTATATGACCGTATATCTAATGATTTCCCTGCCCAAAATACCGTGTACACTGTTAATATATGGTTCTGGCCAACCCTACATTTCAGTTCAACATGTCAGACAAGCACTCTCCTTATTTAAAACGACAACAGACTCCCCCATGTCTTTTGAAGCAGTTGCTTTTATGAAAAGGCTGCCATGCTAAATCAGTGGCATGGACAAATCGTGTGATTTCCCCTGGGATTTATATGGCTCAAACTTGCAATCCACGCTTAAGCTGGTACCATAATTCGTCGTGACAAGGCTAGCAGCCAAAAGCCTAAACTGGAGGCCATTTCCCTTTGTCACCATTTTCCCCCTACATGAAAATAGAGGGGCGTGCCGCCCGCCCAAATTTCGACCTGATGAAGGACTTTTTTTTCCTTTCTGTTTTCCCTTTTCACACGCCTTCATTGCCTGTCTGTGCAACCCAGAAGGCCTTTGTCCATGTTTCCAATTCCTTCTGCACAAAGCTGTGCAACCCTGAAGACCTTTGCACAGAGCTCCACTGCCTTCAATGTCAGAACTGCCAAATGCTGCAAAACAGTCCAGACATTTGCTCAAATATTTTTGGGGGTTGTGTTCGATGTCTCGTTTCATCGGTATAATTTTTGTTGCGGATCTGATTGCATGTAGACTTACGTTTTTCATGAGTGCTGTGGCACTCTGAGACTGTGTATTTTCCTTGTGTGGCTGCTGTAAAAGGGTTCTGTTGCTCCTAGCAGGATGATGTGGAGAGTTTTGCAGTGTCCGAATAAGCGAGGCCTTAGCAGCTTATGTTGTTCTCGTGCCATTCCTGCTTATTGGATAGGGGATGTGCTTACACAGTACTTAATTCCTTACCAGGTTTTACGCACATGTTGTATGCTGATGATTTGACTGGCTAACGATCCTGATGCGATGAAGACCATGCATGCTCAACCGTTTACACTGTATGCTCAGAGGAAGCACCTTATTTCAATACTGCGAAGTCTGAGGTGGTTCATTTCAATCCATCTAGTTCAAATGTGCCCGTGTTCAACGTTGGGAGAGTGCCGCTTGCACGCAAAGTTTCTTTTGATTATCTGGGTATGATGTTTTACAAGCGCATGAGCATGGTTAAGTCATTTAAGCACGTAGCTGGTCCTTTTATGGGATCTGCTTTTTGGGTTCGTCAGTTTGTACGTGATAACTCTCTAGTGAATAGGCAATATGTGTCCCTGTGGCTTGGGAAGACATATGTACTCCCGACATATGTGCTCCCGGGGGCCGGTATGTATGCTGGCCAGGTGTAGGGCCAGGTGTACATGGCTACTGGGGGCAGGTGTACATGCCTACTGGGGGCAGGTATGTATGCTGGCCAGGTGTGGGGCACTCAGTTTATTAAAGAGGATAAGGTCTTCACGAGTGATTTGCAAGTGTGACACATGAGATTTTGAAGGGCACGCTGGTTGTAAAGCATAAGCATACCACCACGAATTGGGCTGTCTTAAGGGAATCGATTAGATATCTCGACACGACCCAATGCAGTTTTACTGGTTCAAGTATGTTGTCATGTTATATAATGGCATTGTCAGGTTCAACAGTGAGACGTTATATAATAATGGCATAAGTGATACGTTGTATAGTAATGGCATAAGTGATGAGTTTTATAATAATGGCATTGTCATGTTCAACAGCGAGACGTTATTATAAATAATAATGCCATAAGTGATACGTTGTATGGGATAAGTTATATGATAATGGCATTGTTAAGGTTCAACAGTGAGACGTTATATAATAATGGCATTGTCAGGATCAATGTAAATTAGCCAGCCTATTTCCCACAATTCCTTTTTTTCCGCCTGCCACGAGCGGTATAGGAGACGGCTCACAATCCTCTCTAAATATAATAAAATGCTCTTGCAAAATGCTGCCAAGGGCGGCTGTAATAAATCCCAATCAGTAGCATCGTCAATCTGTACAGCCGGACCAGCATGCACCAGGAGGCCTGTTCCCCACCTCTCCTCAGCCCAGCAGCCCAGCCTCATCAAGCGTCACCAACAGCAACATCAGCAGTTTGCCCGAGGCCCGTCAGCTTGTGCATGCTTGCCTGCCTCAGCACAGCAGGATGCGGGCGTAGACCAAAAAACAAGTAGCTACACAGGGCCGCAGCCCTTGCGCTATGAGTTGAATGTGGGGGGCCAGCAGGTAGCATGAAGTTCTTGGACGTTGAAAATAACTAATCGCTTTGTGGTGTAGTGTCATTTTGTGCAATCATGTGTGGTGCGCTCGCGGAGACAGACGGTGGCCACTCCTTGCAGATGCTCATCCTGGAGACAGGTGAAGTGGGACGCCAAGCCAACGGTGCTATAATGGCCTCGATGGGCGAGACGGTCAGTGCTGAAATTGAAATGTGATGATATTGCGTGCGTCCTACCGCAGTTATAGGACACAATTAGCTTGAAATACACTTGTTTTGGTGTCAAACCACGCTCCTAATTGCTAACACAGGTCATCTACACCACAGCGTGCTGTGCTGAGAAGCCCAGCGGGGACGGTTCTTTTGTACCCTTAACGGTTAATTACGCAGAACGCTTCAGTGCAGCCGGAAGAACAAGGTGATTGTAGAGGCAGGCACTTGTGAACAGGGATGTGCCACTTGTTGTTTAAATACTTTCAGTATAGTGTTTTCTTTGCTCTCCCGAAGCCCAAAGGGAGCGAAGAAATTTTGTTATGCTAGAAGGGTGCGAGCAAATTCGCATTTCGGCAATTTGGCAAAGGAAGATGAGGGGAGAAGGTGCACACTCCTCAGATATTGCACACCCAGGTAGCAAACTAGTTTCTGTTTCTCCTACTCACACAGCGGTGGCTTCATCAAACGCGATGGAAGGCCACGTGACAATGAAGTGCTGGTGTCACGGCTGGTGGACCGACCCTTGCGACCTATGTTCACCAAAGGCTGGGCGAACGAGACTCAGGTTGGTTTTGTATTAGTTGCCTTCACCTGCTTGTGTGTGTAGTGAGGTTATGTCTGCATTCCAGTGTGTTCTTGTGCTTACAGCTTGTACTTTCATTAGTAGGTCGAACAAGGGTCCTATTTTGTGTTCGCCGTCCCAGCAATTTTTGCGCACTTCCTCTGTGAAGAAGTGCAGTATTTCTTAGCGTGCAGGGTTGGCCAGAACCGAATATACACGGTATAACTACATAAGGTATTCTTGACAGGGGAATCACCAAATATACAGTGTATAAACGGTTCTTGGCAACCCTACCAGTGTGTCATGCAGCCTTCTTAATCCTCGTGACATAAATCTTGTTGCATGCGCACTTTCTGGTGTGAGTATATCATGTAGCTCACTCACTAAGGCTGCGTGTTACGGGTATCCACTCACCTGCAGGTTTTGCAGTGGGTGCTCAGTTACGATGGCATTAACTCTCCGGATCCGCTAGCCATAACGGCAGCTAGTGCAGCCCTGCTCATTTCTGGTACGTAGAACCGCGCTTCATTTTCGAACATCGTCATGAGTCGTACGCCTCACAGATTCCACGAGCATCAGTGTGTATTTTCGCAATGCTGTACGAATACCCTTATACCGTAGATCCTCGATCACTTCGTGACACCAAAATTTTAAAAATAATTTTTTGATTTTCACGTAGGGGGTCTGGGAATTCTTTTTGAGTTCGAAGGGACTTTGTGAGGGTCCTGTCGGGAACTAAATCACGAATTCGAGAGCCCCACTGCTGCTTCTGCTGCTGCTGCTGTGCAGGCTGATGGGCAGACTGCCCATTGGCTGCATGGTGAGTATGGCAGCTGTGTGTGCTTGCACGTAAGCTTCCCTCAAGCAGAGAAGCGACCCTCTCTTACCATTTGCCATCTTCACTAACGCTGGAAAGCCATTTTCAAATTGAATATGTATGTTAATTTTCATTTTCACTTTCACTTCCACTTCCTCACTTGGAATTCAGTTCAAAAAGAGCTCCGATAATTATTATAGATTATCTTTTTTCCTAATTATATGATTTCCAAAGTGATCGAGAATCTACGGTAATATATATGAGCAGGGATGGGTCATACGGACTTTTGAGACGTCCCATACGGTATAATACGCTATTAATGCGCAATACGCGTATAATACGAAAACAAATTTATGCTATTTGGGGGGTACCTTGGGCTTGTACCAACCACCCTCCAACCACCACGAATTGTCCCCCCAGCCTCCAGAACATTATAATGCCTCCTGGTAAAGACCCTGAGTGGCATCGTGTTGTTGTTATGGGACAGAAGGGGCAGAATCCCAGCGTAGGTGTAGCAGCATGCAAAGCTGACCCGGCAGGAATTTTCAGGGCGTAGTCGCAGCGCTCGCTAGCAATGGGAGAAATTGCCGACGCTAGCGCTCAGAGGGAGGAGCATGCAGGTAAAGAGAGGCACCTGCACAGGACTACAGCAAGCACATCAGCAGCAGCATCTGCACAGTCATTGAACACCTGCAGCAAGAGGGCAGTACCAAGGCTTGTGTGGATGCAGCTGTTGCACAATTCATCTACGCTATAGGCACCACCTTATGGGTTGTGGTAGCAATAAGCAAGTGATCATGCTACGTTTTGAAGGGCTGGGAGTTCCTCTGGGGGCTCTAGAGGGCTTGGAAGTGCCTCTGGGGGGCTCTATAGGGCCTGGGAGTGCTTCTGGGGGGCTCTGGGGGGCTTGTGGCTGCAAAATTCGTTTAGTGCCCAAAATCGTAATATACGGAGCAATTTGAAAAATACGGTTAAATACGTGATAAATACGATACGACGTATAATACGCCTACGCTGTATGACCCATCCCTGTATACGAGTCATATAGACCAAATCAGACTGGCGTCCTGAATTTAGGGAACGTACTCCCACCCTGCCCTCCCTTTTTTTGATGCTACTTTCGCTATCCTTCCCCACACGATGTCCTTTTCTCACCAGCATTTTCCAGCCGCCTCTAAAGAGACATCACTTTTGCGATAAGCTCATGCTGCAATGCCACGATGCCTTTCCTGTTTTGTCTGTTTGTGCAGACATCCCGTTCGAGAAGGCTGTTGCAGGCGTGCGCGTCGGCTGGATCAACGGCAAGCCTGTGGTGAACCCAACGGTCAGTGCCTTTTCTTGTGCAGTCCCTTGTGTTTATGAGTTATGAGTGTGAGTGTGTATGTATGTATGTATGTATGTGAGTGTATGTATGTATTTATGTATGTGTGTGTTCTGTACAAGGTCATGCACTTCAGCAAAGCATGCGTTTTTTACTTTGTGAGCTTGTACACCTGCGAAGGTTGCTCCGCAAAATGGCCAGGACATTTGCTACTTGCCAAGCTTTAACCCTCCTGCGTAAGTTGCCCAGCAAGCCCAGCATAACAGCTAGAAGGCCTGGCCGTGCATTTTTGTCTCACTCTGAACTCTCATTTCCCTATGCAGGTTGCCCAGCAGAGAGATAAGAAGGCTAACGGCAGCAGCGTGTCCAAGCTCGACTTGGTGCTTGCAGGCACCAGGGACGCAATCCTCATGATTGAGGGGTACTGCGAATTTTTGTCAGAGGAAGAGATGCTGCAGGTGTGGCAATCTGAAGGCCTCTGTGGCATGTGCTACAAGAAGAAGCTATTATGAGCTGCTGTGGATTTAGCCGTGACAATGGTTTCTGCATTTTGTCCAGCTGTACATCCCCTGCCCTCTCCCACAACCACTAGTTTTGAGAATGTCTCCAAGTGCTATCAACGTGTCTGCTTCACTGGCTACCTCTGTGTTCCAACAGTGTCGACAGAATGCGTAGGATGGTGCTTGGTTGTGTGTTATGAACCAAAAGCTCCCACTGCCCACTAAAGTACAACCGCACACGTTATCATACGCTACGCGCATGCAAACACACACTCTCTCACACACACACGCACACGCACACATACGTGCACACACACACACACATACACACACACACACACATGGACTAAGCAGCAATGTGGCAGCAGCCAAGACGACACTTATGCACCAGCTTTTCTCCTGCATCCTGCACGGCACTTTGCTCGTGGCCTCAGCTCTGCGACACGCTGCGTGCTACGCAGGCACTAGAAGCAGGCACCCAGGTGGTCACCTCTATGTGCAACCAATTGGAGCAGTGGGGTGCCGTGGTGGCAGCTGCCAAGACCAAGCGATTGCACCAGCTTGTCCTCCCTCCTCCTCAGCTAGAGGACAGGGTGGAGGCCCTGGTGGGTGGCATGCTGCAAAAGGTGTACAGGTGAGCATGTGTGGAGCACTGTTAGCAATGTGTGTAGCACTGTGTGCAAACTGATTTTAGCACTGTGTGTAGCACTGTGTGTAGCATTGTGTGTAGCACTGTGTGTAGCACTGTGTGTAGCACTGTGTTGTGTAGCACTGTGTGTAGCACTGTGTATAGCACTGTGTGTAGCACTGTGTGTAGACTGCTTTTAGCACTGTGTGTAGCACTGTGCTTTTGGAGCATGCAGGTGAGCACACTACAATGGAAGCCTTGTCTAAGCACGCAAGCAACAGTTAGTCTTGTACGTGCTAGCTGCAGAAGGGCTGTGGGTGTGTGTCCGCTGTATAAAAAGTGTGCTGGTGAACACAGGTGTGCAGGCACCAGGTTGTGAATCTCCTTCTGGCTGTTGTCTCAGTGACTGGCTTGACTTTGCCACCTGTAGCATCAACGACCATAGCATCTGCTGTAGGGACTGTCTGCTTAGGCGCTAATCATTTTCTTGCTCCTGCCCGTTAGTGAATAGCTTGACCACCTTCACTGCTGAATGGCTTGCTGCATTTATCACTTATGCATTTGTGAACGCACAATACCTGACTGGTTTCTTGACCACCTATCACTCCATCCCTGCAGCCAAATCAGCACAAAGGCAGAGAGGAACACAGCGCAAGAGCAGGCGTGGCATGTACTGCAGAAGAAGCTCTTGCAGCATCAACAGGTGAGACAGCGATAGCGCTGAGCATCCTGTAGAAAATGGCGTAAACAGGAGTATGAGAGTGACAGTTGAGAACATTATTTTGTGTCCTCAAGCTGATGGGTTAATTTAGATAAATCCTCCTAATGCGTCGTTGACGTAGGTTGGTGTTGCACCTGCCTGATCACCCCCTCAGTGCAAGTCCTGTCTTTTTGTGAACGTGTCGAATGCCTCCATACCCTTCCTATTGCCAAGACCAAAACAGCCCATTGCCTAGGCAATCTGCTTATGCCGTATGTACATGTACTCACGTCCCCCTTCTAAAAATAAATAATTTATGGAAAATTCGATCACCACATTCAAAGGTTTGTGCTGCGGATTCTGGAGATTGCAATATCTGGAGATGGAAAAATAATTATGTTACAGGAACTAATTTGACACCCCCCCCCCCAAAAATCGTTAATTAGAGGCAGTTCAATTGATTACGTACAACACTTCACTGCTTGGGTTAGGATTGTGCTGCATAAAGTTTGGTTCACTCGTGCACTTGCTTGCATAAATGCAGTACGTCTTTAACGCTGACTATTTTTCCAATGTTTCTTCGACGCAGGACGGTTCTGCACCTGCCCTATCCCACACTGATGTGGAGCAGGCCTACAAGACCGTCCGATCAAAGGTCATGCGCCAAGTGGTTCTGGAGCAGGTGGGCATGGTGGCGTGGGTTGCGGCAAGGAGTTCCTGTACTCAGATTCCTTTATTTGGGAGTCGTCTCTAGGGGAATAACTCATCAGAAACATACTGCTACAGCACTCCTCGTAGACCACATCAGGCTAGGGCAGGTAGGGATTGGTCACGTAGCATACCTTCCTTGTTGATTCAAATATTGATCATTAAACCGATGCCTCTTGCCTTTTGGCAAACTCAAGCCTCTCTGCAATTATTGGAGCACCCAAGATAATCCTCCCTTCCAGCTTCATTTCTATAGGGCATCGTGCAGATCATGCCTGTGCAAATCATCTGAGTTCTGCGTCCGCAATTGCTACGCTCCAGGGACCACGCATAAATGGCCCTTTATGTCTCTCCCAATCGCCTTTGTGGTGTACATGCATTGCACAAACACTAGCTGCACTCAAGGGTCTCACTATGGATGCCAAATCCTTTCCTACCCAAATTGTTTCTTGTAAAAACACTGTTGAGCGTCACACTAAAGTTATGTGCCTCAGGGTCTACACGCGTATGGCTGAGGTTTTTTTTGCTCTGTCGAGTCTTTTTGCTTTGAATTTGTGCGGAGCATCGCAAAAGCACTGGAGGCCACTTTAGGGTCTGCACACGCACGTGAGGATCTTCCCGTCCCATCATTCTCTTAAATCCTAATATTCTTGTGTAATGCAAAAACATCAAATGCCACAGGGTCTGCGCATGGATGGTCGAGGTCCTTTAGACATCCGGCCTATCAGCTCGCGAGCAAGCTTTCTGCCACGCACGCACGGTAGCTGTCTATTCACGCGCGGAGAGACACAGGTATTTTGCGGATGTGAATGTAATTGTACGTGTACTAGGAAACGGGGGGGACTGCACGCACTGTGCTGCCATGTTTCTATCCTTGATGTGGTATGTGTCTTTACATTGCGTCTCAATGGATAAGTGTCAATTAATTTTGAGAAGCTGGTGAGAAATTTCAGAACCACATGTCGCTTTGATCCATTTATGGCGTGCGAGCACCGAAACTTCCACAACATCTGCTCGATCCATACTCTAATTGATGGAAATGCACACACACACACTCTCTCTCTCTCTCTCTCTCTCTCTCTCTCTCTCTCAAACACACGCATACACACAGGCAATAGTGGTCACCACCTTGGGCAGCAGAGCATCAGCACAACGTGTGGACTCGATGCGTGACGATGCCAGCAAGATCACAGAGGAGGCTTTTTACCTGCAGTACTTCTTCCCTCCTAGCAGTGTGGGCGAGACTGGGCGTACAGGCGGCCCAGGTGCGACAGGAGTACGGGTGTGGGAGTGTGTGTGGAGGCGGTATACTTTCTTAGCAAATTGAGCATGCAGGCAAAAAGGCATGTGCAGGGCCGAGGTTGGAAGGTGTGGGTGAGATCAATGGAGGTGAGCTTGGCACCTGCAGCTATTACATTTCTAGCAGTGTGGGCGCACGGGCGGCTCAGGTGCAGTATAGGATGGATGTAAATTTGTGTACACAAAGTGCAATAGAGGGAGGTGGCGGCTGTTTTATCTAGCAAAGGTGAGCAAGGCTTTGACATCAGGGACCAGGGAGCAAGTACATATGGATTTACTTGACTGGTGATGTGTTCCTAGCAGGGGTGGGCAAGATTTAGACACCAGGGAGCCTAATACATCAAGATGTACTTGACTGAAAGCGTCTTCCTAGCAGTGTGGGCAAAACTGGTGCTCAGGAAGCTTCCGTGCAATAGGTCGTACATGTTCATGCTCATGGCATGCAAATCACGTGCTGATGCACATTCAAGATAGAACGTGTCAGAGTGTCTAGCATGCGCGTGGGTTTAATTTGCAGCAAATTGTGGCCAGCTGCATATAAGAATAAGTTGGGAAAAGCTGTTTAACCGAATGAAAAGTCCTATGGCGCCCTCCTTACATATTTTATAGTACAGACGTATTGACACGTCAATTTAATGTGCATTTAATTTAGCCGATTACATCCAATGGGTGATTACGCATTCTCATACCAGAGCACAGCTACATTATATGATGCATTTCTGTGCGTCATATTCTAGCTCTTACATACATAGATTATAAGAGAGAGCTGAGGCATGCACAGCTCATGGTTTGTTCAATAGCATGCATCTTGCTTCTCAAATTTTGACGAGCCAGGGCGTGTCTTGACGTTCACATTGCAACTTCATCAATTCTCAGGCCGAAGAGAGCTGGGGCATGGAGAGTTAGCTGAGCGTGCCCTGTTGCCCATCATCCCATCTCGGGAGGTGTTTCCATACACTGTGCGAGTGGAGAGCACCATCACAGAGAGCAATGGCTCCAGCTCGATGGCGTCTGTGTGCGGAGGAACTCTGGCTATGCTAGATGCTGGTAAGGAAAGGAGGCAGAGAACACTGTGCTATGAATTAATGAATGATAAATAAATGAATGAGTGAGTGAGCGAGCGAGCGAGCGAAGGAAGGAAGGAAGGAAGGAAGGAAGGAAGGAAGGAAGGAAGGATGGGAGGGAGGGAGGGAGGGAGGGAGGGATGAATGAATGAATGAATGAATGAGTGCTGGCGTTATGCTACATGCTGGTGAACAATTTAAGAGGAATGCTCGTTATGCTAGATACTGGTAAGGAGGGAGGCGGAGAGCACTATGCTGTGAATGAATAAATGCTGGCTATGCTGCATGCTGGTAACGAATTTAGCAGGAATGCTGGCTATGCTAGATGCTGGGTAAGAAGGTGAGGTACTCAACACACTGGTGAAGAAAGTGAGGGGAAGGGGAGATGAGGGGATGAGCACGTGTCAGGAAGGGAGGGAGCTAGAAGTTAAGAGCAGACAACTCTGGTTTGATTGGGTTTTTTGTGCAGAGGGACGCTGGCCATGTTTGATGCTGGTGTGCGGAGATGGGTTTGGATTGGATGGCAGGCAGGCAGGGGGTGTTGTAGATTGAGTATTTCCCCCGATGCTTCTTGCTTTCTCGCTTGCCTTGCTGTTGTCCTTTACAGTTTTTGCAGGAGTATCCTTGCCGTGATGAAAAGCCATCCTAGTGTGTATCTCTGAATTTGAGTGCTTATATTAACGCACACTCCCTCCTTCAATCGTAGGAGTGCCTTTTTCGTAGGTCAAGTGCTAGTGCTTATGTCTGTATACCTACTAGTGCTTTCATTACCGCACACCTCCTCTTCGCTTTACTTGCAGGAGTGCCTTACTCGTAGGAAAGGTGCTAGTGCTTATGTCTTAAGGCGCTAATGCTTTTTTTAAACTCGCACTTTTTCTTTTTTGCTGTACCTGCAGGAGTGCCCTTGCCTAAGCCTGTGGCTGGCATTGCCATGGGCTTGCTGCTCGACACTGAGACCAAGAAATTTGTGGTGTTGAGTGACATTCTTGGTAAGTGAAGGCCACTGTAGAGGACACTTAAATGAATGGTGTCAATTGTTACGTGGTCTTTGACGACTCTAAACAACGCGGCCAAAACTTGTGGCGCTGCCTGCAGTAAGTTCTAGTTGTGCAGTGTTTGGAAAAAGCAGGTGGCGAGTCAGATGTATTCGTATGTTTTTGTATGTGTGCTGACAAACATATAATCTCCCAGGAGCTACATCCTGTCTTATATACCCTCGCAAAGTTTACACCTGTGCGTGCATGCACACAGTTTTGTTCTTACGTGTGTGTTGCATCCTCTTTGAAATGTGTGTGTGTTGTGCGTTTGTGAGAGGTTATTTGTGCTTAAATGTATATATGTGTGTGTTTGTGTGATCAGGCTCAGAAGACGCGTTGGGTGACATGGACTTCAAGGTCGCTGGTAGCCACGATGCCATCACAGCCTTCCAGATGGATATCAAGGTGAAGGGGCCACATTTGCACACGTTGCGCTTGTTAATGTCCGCTGTGTGTCTGCTTGCGTGTCCTTGTCTATGTCCACTGGCATGAGCTGTGTGTGTTTGCTCATGTCTCCTTGTTTACTAGCACACGCTGTGTTGCTCATTTGTCCTTGCATCTTTGGACTTGCTTGGGAGGGAGACTAAACTCCACCTCCTCTTTTACCAAGTGGTGCGTTTGTGTCAGGAGATTTGTTGCATCAAGGACCGGTAAGAGTAATAATGAACGTTAAAATACATGTACACACACATGCACACACACGCACACAAAAACACACACACTCAAAAGCTTGCACCGCCTGTTACCCCTACACCCCTGTCTTAAACATACAGCACCAGTTCAGCAACAACGTCATTCCACCCTTTACAGCTTTCTCTTTGAAGCTTGTAAGATAACTGACTCAGACCAGGAAGGGAGGTGCAGCAGCAGTTTAAACGTGTGCCCTGTGATTTGCTATACACGCTAGTATACCTCATAGTCTCTCTATGTCCAGAACTGCTTACCTTATCCACTGTCGAATCAGAGGCACCTCTATCAACATCCTACGTCAGGCACTCAGCCAAGCAAGCAACACACACACACACACACACACACACACACACACACACACACAAAGGCACTCAGCCAAGCAAGCAAGACACACCCCCTCTGGTCTCATTTCATGGGTCGGTCTCTGTACCAAGTCCTTGTCGTCTTGTACCCACTTGCAGGTCGAAGGCATCACCATTGACATCCTACGCCAGGCACTCAGCCAAGCAGGGCAGGGTAGGCGTCACATCCTAGGGGAAATGGAGAAGTGCTCACCCCCTCCCAGGGGCGAGCTGGCTGAATACACTCCTCGCGTCATCCGATTATCGGTGTGTGTGTATACGTGTTGTGTGTGTATGTATGTATGTGCGTGCGTGCGTGCATGTAATTTAAGATGTGAGGTGTATGGCAAGGCTTTGCAGCTCTAAAGATGCTCATACAAGGATCTTTGGATCTGGAGCACCCACAGCATTTGCTTCAGCGTATATGGGGTGCTAAAATGGGAATGAGTGGCGGCTTACGTGCATAAAACTCCTCCTAAGCTAGGAATACCTAGCAAAACAGCCTTTACTATTACTACGCGCCTCACTCACATAGACCAAAAACACAAGCGCACACACACGCACACACACACAGGTCGACCAAGATATGAGACCGGCCGTGGTTGGGTCTGGAGGCAAGATCATTCGACGGCTTACAGAAGCCTCTGGTGTGACCGCCATGGAAGTGACGCCTGAAGGCATTGAGGTGTGCACCTGAAACAATATGTGCTTGTTGCTCAACGTAAGACGGGAATATGTTGGGTAAATGGGTTGCGCACAATTCCATGCCTGTCATACCTAATGCACACACACACACACACACGCACACACACACACAAACACGCGCATACACACAGACATTCACACACATATATACGTACCCGCATACATTCACGCACTTCAGATTGTTGCCCCCAACAAGGAGTCAGCAGCGAGGGCCATAGAGATGGTGAACCTGATCTGCCAAATGCCAGAAAAGGGCAGGGTTTTCGAGTGAGTGTCACAACTGCCTTATATGTATAAATGTTGTCACACAACCATGTTCATAACGAGCATCTTGGCAGGCAAGACGCCCTGTGTTGAAAGCAAGCTGTAGCTTTGTCAATAAGCCGTGTCCTCCTTGTGTGCTCCAATGCTAGATGTGTGTGTGTGATTGTGTATGTGTCCCAGGTGGCAAACTCTTGCTCAGCAACAGTGACTAAACAGCTGTCACACAACGTTATAGCTGTGAGCAGGCCCTGCCTACGGCTAGACTGTGACCATGCTTGTGGACGATAGGAAGCTGACACATGTCATAAGTTGCTGCAACGTATCTTGAGAACCTGAAAGGGTGAAACCGCTCATACAAGTCCACTCCCCCACAACACACGCACACACACAGCCTGTCACAATCTATCAGGGTATCTGCTTAAACATGGATCTATGGCATCAGCTCCACTCAAATTGTGGCACGTCCATGTTCTACTCCGTGCCCACCCTTTTGCAGGAGTGTGCCTGTGATAGGGGTCAGCACTTTTGGGGCCTTTGTGGAGTTGTGTCCCGGGTGTGAGGGCCTTGTTCACATCAGTGAGCTTGACTACGGTTTTGTCGCTGATGCCACCACAGTGATCAAGGTGCGTCTGTGTGAGTGTGCCTGATTACGTGAATATCGTTTGTGATGCTACCACAGTGATCAGAGTGCGTCTGTTTGAGCGTGCCTGATCACGTAAAAACCGTTTGTGATTCCACCACAGTGATCAGGGTGCGTCTATGTGAGCGTGCCTGATCACACAAATGCCGTTTTGTGATGCTACCACAGAGATCAGGGTGCGTCTGTGTGAGCGCACCTGATCACGTGTATGTGGAGGGGGGGTTAGGATGGAAGTGTGGATGTTGCGTGGGATAGATTTGTGCGTGGGAGAAATGAGGCAACGTCAACATTGTAAAAACGTAAAAACAAAGTTTTTTGTGGCAGCTCTTGGCGGCTTGGGCTGGGACTTTCTCTGGCGCAATTTATAAGTCCTTTACGACGAAAGCTAGACATAAAGAGAAGGGCGATCAGAGGAAAGCACTTTCCACATTCATCGAGAGGAAATGGGCATAATTCTCTGCTTGCAGAATTTACTTGTTATGATTAGAATGCTCTGCTGTACTTGTCTCTCCTTCTTGCTTGCTAAGAGTATGTGTCTGTAAATTTTGCCTCAGGTTGGTGAGAAATTAAACGTGGTGGTGTTGGAGCCCAACAACGGCAAGATGAGCTTGTCTCGCAAGCGGCTGCTGCCTGTCCCTGAGGTAAGAAAGGATGTGTGTGCTTGTGTGTCCTGATGTAGGGTGGGATGTGTGTGTGGGTGTATGCTTGTGTGTAAGGTAGCAACTGTCATGCTTGTGTGTAAGGTAGTAATTGTTTATGCCCTGTCTTGTTACCCTTCCCACAGCTGGAATAGCCATTTGGTGTTCCATTTCCTTCTGTGCGTTGCAATTTGCCTCACGCTGTGTTGGAACTGTCCTCAATTCTTTCATGTGGCATTGCAACCTGTGCATCAATATTTGTATCAAAAGTTCCACCTCTGTTTTACAGCTGCCTGTGCACACACATTAATGTTTAGGTACAAAATCAGTCCCTCTGATACATGTGCACAGGGAGGAGACACAGCAGGTCCACAAGTGCTTGGATCTGCTGCCGCAAGCAACATGGGCTTGCGTGGGGGCTTGGGGGGGCGTGACATGATGAGGGATGGGGGGCGGCAACAAGAAGGATCGGATGCTGGCTTCAGAGGGGGGTTGGGTGGCAGGGCTAGGCCAGGGGTGAGATCAGTAGGGGGACGAGGGCAGGGGGGCAGGGGCATTGGTAGATGATAAAGAGATGTATAAGGTTGCCCAGATATTATTTCCTTAAATTACATGGGGAATTCTCCAATACCGTGCGTCGTCAGCTCTTTCAGGAACCGGTTTCAAGCCAAGCCTGCATCAACCCTCCTATTCTCCGGTCGATTGTCCTTTCCTGTTGGAGGGCTTTAGTTTAGTTTAGTTTGGATTACAAAGGCATTCAACCTGGAATGGCTGCTCAACCTATGAGAACGAGGTTAACCTCAAAACAAACCAAGTAAAAAAAGGACTGTGACGCAACTGGAAAATGCTAACCTTACAGACACGAGAAGAAGTAGGCAAAAACACATCAAAGTGTAGACGTTGGTTCACCAAAGTAGACGCATACTGAAAATAGTTACCTTTCAAAAGGTCAAAATCCACACACATTGCACACAAATAAGTTGGACAAGTTGGAAACGCAGGGACAACTGGAGTTTGAACACAAGTGTGAGACTACTGAAACTGGTCTGTACAACCGACTGGTCTGCTGGT
>Ga0307942_1001683_pt1 | contig 17779 bp, 24 predicted proteins | sample OrgLakmetagen175_FD_201846 | JGI IMG/M metagenome (GOLD analysis project Ga0307942, IMG submission 201846) | Saline water microbial communities from Organic Lake, Antarctica - #175 | ecosystem: Environmental > Aquatic > Non-marine Saline and Alkaline > Saline | place: Antarctica: Organic Lake... | reverse complement strand
CCCCTGTAAATCTAAAGCTAATTCTAATCCAGCTCTTTGCCTGGGGCCACAGGCCGATCAGCCGAACAGTCTGGCTGAAGGTCCCCCCCCTGTAAATCTAAAGCTAATCCTAAATCTAAACCATACCTGGGGCCGATCAGCCGAACAGTCGGGCTGAAGGTCCCCATGTAAGTCTAAATCTAAATCTAAATCTTACCTGGGGCCACGTGGTGCGCGCTGAGGATGCACGAATTTGACAAGGAGCGGCTGGGGCTACCGCCTTTGGAGGGGGAGCAGCTTGTAGACGCAGAGGGCCGCTTAGGGGTGGTGGTGGTGGATGCAAGAGCAGCTGCAGCGGCAGCGGCTGAGGGGGAGGGATGCCTGTATGTATGTGGCATGTATGTGTAAGTGTGTGTGTGTTGTGTGTGTGTGTGCGTGTGTGTGTGTGTGTGTGTGTGGGAATATGCACAGGCACGTCTGGGGGGTGTAGTTAACAGATGGGGGGCAACGATGGAAGCCTGGCAGGCTCATGCATTTGCGATTTTGAATAAACGTACAATTTAGAATCTGCGACTATGCTGGTGCGGATCCCTGCGGCAGCATCCACTTCCTTTGATCTTATCAAATCGTCAATGGGCGCACATACCTGGAGGAGGGGAGGGAGGTGGATGCGTTGAGGTGAAGGGATGACCTGGGCTGGAATGGCATGCGAGGGGGGCGGAGGGCAGCTGCAGACTTGGCGGGAGGCGGGGGAGGGAGAGCAGCTGCGGCAGCAGAGGCTGGTTTGGTGGGGTCGTTGCTTGAGTGTGAGGTGTGTGCACCGAATATGGGGGGCTGGTGCAGGCTTTGGGGCGGGAGGCCTGCTGCTGTGTTGAGTTGAGGGGGGAACAGCTGCTTTGTGGCACTGGGCCTGGCTCCTTGCGTAGGTGCAGTGGAAGGGGCTGGTGCTAGAGGCGGTTGTCCCTGGTCCTTTCCACGGCCACTGCCGCAATCGCAGTCAGGGAGCAGGTCATTGCTGCTGAAGTCATCTGAGTCCCCATTCGCACGCATGGATGACTTACTGCAATCCCTGTGTACGCTGCCATCTGCGCTTGCCCTCCTGTGCGCATCCCTGGCGTCTCTTGCAGTATGCGATGGCTTGGAGGAGAGAGAGACGGAACCCTTTGTGGGCAAAGGTGCCTTCAAAGACCTTGAGAGGGCAGGTGGCTGCTTCCCGATGCCACTACTGACACCTGCCTTGCGCACAGCTCCCGGCTTGGGTGTAGTGACAGCCTTTGCAGTGTAGGAGAGCTCTGCTTTGAGCAGCATGCCCGCGTGTGTGCAGGTAATGGCGATGCTGCCCAGTGCGCCCTCTGGGTCTTCCTGCATTGGAGCATAGCGAATGAGGAGCTGCGTGCGGTCTTGTCCTGCAGGTAAGGCCAGACCCTCTTGCCCTAGGGTCACAGGGGCTCCAGTGCGGCCATCCAAGACCTCTGGTTGTTGCTGCCCGCCTTTAGTGTAACTCTGCTGAATGCACAGCACTAGGGGGGCGTCCTGCACGTACACACAAGGCATCGATGGATGCTGTTACAGCATTTACCTCATGCAAATTGTGCGAGTGCAGCATGCTGGCGCCCAGCAAAGGGAAGGAAAGGAAGGTGCCCGTTTACTCAAGTTGACCAAGAGCCAAGAGTCAAATATAGTGCAGGGAGAGGCAAGAATGAGAGGCCTCTCACCTCCTTGGCCTCCTTTCCATTGGGGATGACCACAATGACGGGATACACTTTCTGGCCGCTCCCACTCTCCACATTGCCAAACTTGAGGACGTGTCGTTGACTTTTTGTGAGCAACGAGACCGAGACGACTGGCTCCGTGATAGCTGTGGGAACCACAAGCTGTGATTGCGTGCCTTCACGATGTGTACTAGCGGGAGAGCACGTAACCTCCATCGCGTTGCAGTGTTTGGAATTTCCCTCCGTGTTACATTATAAAAATTTCATATTTCTAACATTACCTATTCAACATTAGGCAGAGCGAAGGTGGTGGGTTCGTTTGCGTGTGGTTTTGGAGTTTAATTGAATATATATGGAAGCTTACCCAAAACTGTTTCCGCTCTTAATTTAGCAACTTAGCGAGGCACTTCTACCTCTTCCGCCTGAGCAACGTGGCAGACACTATGTATATGCTACGGGCAAGCCTCTATCCAGGCCACTACGTGAGTGCACCCTCACTCCCTGCTATAATGTGCAAACACTTATTGGTCAATAAACTCGGGATGGAACTCGGGATGGAACCAGCAGCGTTCCTCATGCCAAGCCTGCTATGCCCTTTATCTTATTTTTTAATCAAGGCGTTGCAAAATATGAGAGATGCTGGCGTCGTCGGGCGATAAAGGGTGCTTTTTGAGAGGGAGCAAGCTTGCAGGCTGCTTTTCTTCTTCGAACTCTCTTCTCTGTTTATTGCTGTAATTCTGAGGCATGGGCACGTGCACACAAATTTGTGTACTCTAGCTGCCATGCCAGATTTGCCTCGGTTTCTTTATCAGTCTATTTGTAGCTGGCAGCGAGGAATAAAGCAGGCAGTCTTCAATTTCTTCCTGTGTTGCCCATGGTCGGTTGGTGTAGAGAAATTGTTCTTCAATTAAATTGGGCAGTTTCTCAGCTGGAATGAGGCAAAATGCATTTGACCACCACATAGAAAGAGGCACACGTCGGACATTTCAGGCCTCGGTTGAAGTGCGGTTGAAACAGTTTATTTCAACCGCGGTTGAAATGCGGTTGAAATTTTACCGATCAATCGCAGGGGTCTGTTGAAAGTTTTCAACCGTGTGGCACCGCTTTACCCGCACTTCAACCGAGGCTCTTTCCACCCTTTCTATCTTTCAGTTGCACAGGTGCACAGTATTCTCTGGGTTCAACCCAGCAAGTTGCTGGTTACCAACATAATGATGTATGTTATGGTAAGTAGGCATGAAGGCTAGCTTGTTTATCCTGAACATAGTAGTACTCAGCTGCTTAAGTACTGGCAGGCTATAATAACTAAGGTAGTCACGTAATACTACCAACATAAAAGCTAGGACTAGTAGTACAACTTGCATTGTTGGGCTTGAAGACACATCCAGAACCAGCCACCAAAAAAACTATGACCAACCCTACCCTCTGTGGTTCAGCATCCGCTAATAGGCTGGTTCTGAAGAACGAAACATGACATCCATCTAAAGTCATGCAGAAACTTGCAGTTGGAAAATCCATTCAATTCCTGGAACCATTTTTGCAAAAGAGACACAATGAACCAGAAAGTCCAAAGACAAAATTCAGGAGATGTTATTCAGATTCTGAAACCATTTTTGCAAAACAGGCACTGAATTAACAAATAAAGAAAGCCAGAAGAATTCTAAGGTCCATTAGGGACTGTCGACAAACTGAGCCTAACAGCGGTATAAAAACTTTAGAATTTGGTGATGCAGACACATTTTTACATAAAATATGAGAATCTGAGATGCTGTCTGTGTTTTACAGCATCATCTTGCTGAACAGTGCATTTACTTTTGCTTTCATTCCCAATGCTAGTACAAATAGTGTGTGTATGACCTCCCACTTAATCAAGCTGGCTGTGTCATCACTAACTTCCAGTGGTGTTTATCTCCTGTTCTGATTTACAACACTTTTGCCCCGCTCACTCCCACTCATTCAGATAGTACATTTGTCACGCCCAATTGTTGGCTGTGACGTGTGATTTGGTTAGTTGGTTTTTCAGTTGAGGTTGTTTTGCCTAGTCTCGTTCAATAAGCTAGGGAAGCCAGTTTATTGAAGAATGGTTTTAAGCCACCTTTTTGGTCAGTAGTCGAATCTTCCTGTTTTGGCCTTGCTGAAGGTAAAGCGGGGACTTACACTTGCAGGACCTCCGCAATTATTATGTTACCAAGCAGAATTCTTCAAGATCGGTCTGAATGTCATCAAAATTGATTATTTACCTCCTTCTTGGTATCCTCAGTGTGACAGTCCATGTTTTGATGTGCCCATAACGCACAAATGACAATTCCCCTTCTTTGATATCATGCGGTCGGTTGTCCTGGCAGATGCTTGATGTATTTCACTCCTGGTTTAATTCAGTACTGAAATGTTACAAACAACGTTGTGCCTTTTTTCCTCTAAGGCTTCGCTACAAGTTTGTGGTGCTACAACAAACAGTTCTCACAGTTTCTACAATGCTCTACATATTCAGCCTAGCAGTCGCACTTTTTGACTGATGGCGATGAGGTTAATCTGTAACCTCTGCAACCTCTGTGTGCCATCAAGTTTTTCCTGCTTACTCCAGGAAATAGACTATTGCTCAAGCAACAACCACTCACTCGCTCAACTCACATCCTGAACTCTAACGCCTATTTTTACCCTTGCCCTTCTTCCCCTTTTTCCTGCCTGATGTGCTTGAGGAGGGTGTGCTGCTCTGCGGTGGCAAGAAGTCCATCAGCCTGCTCATGTTGTCCATCGGGCTTGCACTACCTCCACCACCACCACCACCACCACACAATTGCAGAATCCGGGGGTCAGATGCCCGTGCTACCAGCTCTGCTTTTGCATAGTGCTGCTCCTCAACAGCTGATAATTCAGCAGATGTGAGCCGGCTGTACTCCCCTGATGGGTTTATAACACGCATATAGTGCTGGATGAGGCGTGCAGTCCTGCGCCTGAGGGGCATGAAAGGGGGCGGCAGTGCTTCGACGCAAAAGATGACCAGCTGCGTGACAATGTTTCCCACGACCTGGACGACAAGGAAGCAGATTTGTATTCAATTGGGGTCTACTACTTGATTGTGTAATTTACCTTTAATTAAAAGCACTGTCATGTACAATACATAAAGTGAGATGCTCACACTTATGCACACACACTTATGCACACACGTGCCCATATTAGGAGCCATAAGTGACTGTCATCAATGGGCAAATAATGTGCTCAAGATACTCAAGTACTCACAGTGTCAATCAAGTCTGGGGTGCTGCGCCTTTCAGATGACTCAGGTAGACCTTCAACCCATTTTATCATCGTCCCCAAAAACTCCTGCAGGTACCATGAAACAATCCTGCCTTTGTGTGTATGCATCTAACGCAGGTGTAGGACAGAAACTTCAGACAAAACAGGAATCAGTTAAGTGCGGCTGAACGATTGATTTCAACTGCGGTTGATTTCAACCTGGATATCAACCGCTCCCCTCGGTTCAAATCATTTCAACCTAGGAGCGGTTGATTTCAACTGCTCTTCATCCGCGGTCAAGGCAGCGAAATTATGCCCTCCACCTCCAGAAAATAACCCCATTAAATGTACCAACAAACTTGTCCAGCAGATGTGATAACTATGGGAATCAGCAAACTGGCTTTGCAATTCATTTAGCCTGCGCAATGTCTAAAAGTGGCTTAGCCCGGCAAGGTGGATTTTGCACAGTTTGAAAGCTGCAATTAATTTAGTTTTGCCCTTTCAGACGGTCCTCTTGTAGAGCAAACTTGGCTTCAGACATCCAACATCCTCGTGCGTTGCTTGAGCTGTCGCCTTTCCATGGGGAGGGAGAAAAAACGTCCAACACCCATAAGCATAGGGGCCTGGCAGACACGGACATCTAGAGTGACCTCTGCTGCACAGCGAAAGAATACATAGCAGCAGCAGCAGCAGCAGCAGCAGCAGCAGCAGCAGCAAGGGTTGCGAGCACAGCAGGGCAGCGAGGAATATAGCAGAGAGGGGGGACGGAACCAAAAACCTTCCACCTGTTAACCCATCGATAACCACCCCCTCCATTTTCCTTACACCTTTCTCCTGCAATGCTTCCTACGTAAACATGCTACATAGGAACCTTCACTTCCATTTTGGTGGACCTTACCTCTAATGCATCCAACTCTTGCGTCACACTGTCCTGTATATTGCCACTCATTGATCTGATCACGTGTGGGGGGAGCTTGCCCAAGCCCAAGATCTCTCCAGCATGGCACTCTGCAAGTCACAAATTCAAACGTTCCATTGATTTAACCAGCAAATTGAAAGAACCTACGCTGATAAAGATCAGTATACACTAAAGGAAAACCCGCAGTTAGTGGTACCACACTAGCGGTACTTGGTACCAAAGTGGCTCCTTTTCCTTAATTAACGTGAGGAGTGGCTTTCACTGCCTGCGTACTTTTTTCTTTTTCCACACTAGCCAGAGCCCCACTAAAGAAGGTTTAAATTTTCAAGGATAAAGCCCCACTAATTAGGAAAAACGGGGAACTAATATAAATCTGGTGATTTTTCACCCATGTGCAAGACAGATTTACCTCCAGCCGCCCAGATTTTGTGCTGGTTACTCCCAGCGCTGCAATAACACAAAAACAACAAATTAATGTAGGGGGGTGGGTTCTTCGAAGTGGCAGGGGGCAATTGAGGGAGACCGGGAGCACCTCAGCAGCACCGTCAACATCCAGTAGAGCCACCAACCCCAGACAGCACCAACCTAAAGACCTCAGCAAACCTCGGCGTGACATCCACCTTGCCGAGATCAAGCACTGTGAGGACACCAGACCTCAGAACCAGCGGAACGCCGCAAAGGAACAGCACAAAGACATTTGCGACATTCTCCAAGGAGCCTCTGTTACTCTTCACAACATCCTTTTGGGTGTGGGCGGCACCATCTACAACACTCACACTCTGGAGCCTTTCAAGGAACTGGGTCTTGATTCTCAAAGAGTTAAGAAGCTTGCCTCCAAGCTCCATGTGCACTCTGTTTTTGCTGCTAAACTTGTCCATACTAGACGTGCCCTTTCCAGTACTGTTATCAACTCTCATCAGGAGCCGGTTTCAGGCCAAGCCTGCAACCCTCCTGATCCCCATTGAATTTTCCTTTCCTTTTCGCGGTGGAGGAGCTTTACGGTGCTCGGTACCAAAGTGACTCCTTTTCCTTAATTAATGTGGGGAGTGGTTTTCACTGCCTGCGTAGTTTTTTTTTTTTTTCTTGCTCCTGCCTGTGCCTAGCCCTCCTGAACCCAGCTGCTTCACTAGTCACTTCCCTTCCAGATCTCCCATTGTTCCTGCTTTCGATGCGCACTTAATGTTATGGTCGTTTTGTTAAACTTTTTACAGAATGACAGTGTAGCTTGGTAGCAATTTTACGCGCTCTGTGCATAGGATCGCTCAAGTTCAATAGGGGAGCACTGGTGTACTGATGTAGATGGAGTCACCAACTCCATGAGTGTGACATGAAGTGTGACCTTGTTACTTTTCCAAGATTCTTGGTGAAGGCTCCTTGCAGGCGCTGATAAACATGCTGGACTGTTCTGTAGGGTTGGCCCAAACCATACGTATACAGTGCCTACGATATACGGTATTTTTGGGCAAGGAAATCACCAAATATACGGTCATATACAGTGTAAGTATACGGTTCTGGCCAACCCTACTCTTTGGCGAGTCTGGGATCTGGGTACAATCTCTGACAACAACTAAACATAGGTACACTCGTGGTACACCCATAGCACAATTGCTGCACACCCATGGTACAGTTGCTGCACACCCATGGTACAATTGCTGCACACCCATGGCACAATTGCTGCACTCCCATGGCACAATTGCTGCGCACCCATGGTACAATTGCTGCACACCCATGGCAAAATTGCTGCACACCCATGGCACAATTGCTGCACACCCATGGCACAATTGCTGCACACCCATGGCACAATTGCTGCACACCCATGGTACAACTGCTGCACACACATGGTACAATTGCTGCACACCCATGGCACAATTGCTGCACACCCATGGTACAATTGCTGCACACCCATGGTACAATTGCTGCACACGCATCGGCACACCCATGGTATAATGCGTTCAACAACCGAGATTCAGAGTTCACATTTCCAGATGGGTTCAACAAACACTTCAACTTGGCGATTGGTGGCGCATGAGAAAGAACGCCTTCCCTCTAATGTTTGACCTCGTGATCTTTCCGATTGTCAAAATCTTGGTCTGCCAGTCGTGTATTGAGGTGATTGCTAGTAATATCAGCGCTTCCTTAGTTTTTTAACGTTTAAGATTGGGGTTGGTAAGGAGCAGCCCTGCTGCCTCCCACATGGGTTGCCAAAGCACTTTCGTCATTTAAAATTCTGCAGCCAGTGTTACCTAGAGTCCTTTTCTGTTTATGTCAGTACAAGCTGGGAATTGCTGACCCTCATGCTGGACTCTGCAGCTTTTCTTGCAGCATGTGGCAGACATTCAGGTTGGTAAGAGATTCCAAGCGGTAGGTGCGTTGACACGTGTTGCAATGTGTCACAAAGTCATAGTCTTCTCCTCTTACTGGTTGCACCACACGTGCACCACACGTGTTATCGGCTGACTGGGCCCCAGCAAATAAATGTGTTATCGGCTGACCGGGCCCCAGCAAATGTGTTATCGGCTGATTGGGCCCCAGCCAATAACACGTGCACCAAACGTGTTATCGGCTGATCGGGCCCCAGCAGCATATTGGCAACGATTGTTCGTTTTTGGGCTTCTTGCAAATGGCTATGATTTTGCTGCGTAGAGCCCCATACTCTAAAACTAGGGTATTGCTCGTCTTTCAATGGCAGCTGATTGGAATCCAATCTTATGTTGTGCCTGCTGGGATGTTGTTGTGTTGCTGTATTCAGGTATGCTATTTCACTGCTACACATAAATGAATCATATTCCTGTGCAGATGCAATACAAGCAGCTGGAAAGTGCACGTTAACATGTATGTGCTTCTTCCAGTGTACATTGTCAGTGCTTAGATATATTGCAGGCAGTGGACGTGATAGAATTGCTGCGAGGCTGATTTTCTTTGTACCTGATAGTATGGCCAACATGCGGTTTGTGGTCCAGTGAGCTGGTCCAAGCACTGTGGCACAATTAAAGTGGAGGCGATAGAAAGATTCCATGTCTGACACTGGTCGTTCATCCAGGAACGCCTCCAATCGTATGACCTGATGAGTAAGCAAGCAAAAAAACAAAGTGGAGGCGATAGAAAGATTCCATGTCTGACACTGGTCGTTCATCCAGGAACGCCTCCAATCGTATGACCTGAGTAAGCAAGCAAAAAAACAAAGGTTGTATGCGGCATCAAGGTTGCATGCGGTATCAAGGTTCCATGCGGTATCAAGGTTGCATGCGGTATTAAGGTTGCATGGGGTATCAAGGTTCTATGCGGTATCAAGGTTGCATGCGGTATCAAGGTTCCATGCGGTATCAAGGTTCCATGCGGTATCGACGTTGCTGCAGATTAAGGTACCCAATAGCGCTTTTTGCTTGTGTGCAGCCATGAGGAATAAAAGCAGGAAAAATAGTTTGTTGTCCTTGTAACATGTGCTCGCTCCAAAGATCCAAGGAAAAACTATGCAGGCAGTGTTGACCACTCCCCACATGAATATAGGACAAGGAGCCACAACTTGCTCAAAACAAAGTCTCCCTCCTGTAAGAAACTGCACTCCAAACACTCACGTGTCAAGTGCATCACCTGGGTAGCTGTTATGAAAAGTAATCAGCATCAGGCTGGGTCCCTGTCCATAAAACTTTCAGCTGGTATCGTGTGCAACGTGCTAATACTTGGCAGTACTCGAAAGCTTAAAAGGCTCTCCCAGACTTTGAGTGTACTCGGGAAGCCTTCATGGTATATCAGGGAATTGCTTTTTTTTTTGACCTACCCAATGTTCTTTTATATTGACCTGACCTTTGCTATGAATGTTAACACTGACCGTCTGCTCCAAAGAGTGCTCCACCTCCCTGCCGTCCACAAATAATGCGGCACCAATCAGCATATTCAGATCCATCGCGGACCTCTGTAGTAGCTGTGGAACCACAGTTGGGATGTCCAGAGATTCAGGACTGTCTTCTAGGGTGATGGCACACTTGTTGCACTTCCAAGGCTTTCCAGATTTCACCTGGGAAAAGTGCAGGTGCAGGCATGTACATTGCTGCTGAGCTACCAAGAACATTGCTGCTGAGCTACCAAGACATTGCTGCTGAGCTACCAAGACATTGCTGCTGAGCTACCAAGACATTGCTGCTGAGCTACCAAGAACATTGCTGCTGAGCTACCAAGAATAGAAATAGAAAGACACACTGGATGGGGGGCACTGGATAATGTTAAATCTAGGTGATTTATCGTTTCACAACTAGTGCTTATCACACCCTACAGACAATGTGTCATCAAAGCATGATACAGAATCCATGCTGAGTTTTTTAAACGCAGCGCAAGACGCAATGAAGTTATGCAGATGCTGTGCAATGGCGTGAACAAGCCACCTTTGGTCAATAAACAAGTCTACATGTGTGCCCTTCCCTTTGGCGGTTGGCTGTCGGTTGGGAAAATTGCTCACCAGCTTGGGATCGTAGTAAAGAATGCCAGGCAGTGGCTTTCTGTCCAGTGCGTGCTCATCGTCCAGGACCTTGAAGCCGTCACTGACTTGCTGTCGTGGTAGGCAGCAGGGGCAAGGAAGGCCCCTGCAAACGAGCAGTCAGGTAAAAATACAAGAGCAGGCTGGCGCTCCCCATCAACCAAAAACCAATTGAGTTGATGTGCAGGAAATGAGCGCGAGCAGATCTATAGTGTGACAATGACAATACACACCTGAAAAAATCTACCTCGGTAGTACAGCTTCGGCACTGGCATTGAAACAGGAAGTTGTCGTGAAGGAACCTCTGCCTGTGGGGGCGTAATGCAGGCAAAGGTGTTGAATCAGGTGTTTTACGTGATGAGCCTGCCAGCAGCGATACAGCTCATTTTTTTACTGTGTAATAAGTGTTGCTACATATTCTTTCTGCAAAAAAGAAGGTGCTGACTTGTTTGACGCAACACCAACTCGTTATCAAGCTACCTGGCTGGCGTGCTCAAGAGGGCATGTTCTTGTGCGATATAGTTCGTGGTGATCAGCTCGCCTTCTGTGATGTCTTGAAGTGCGTAATGGCACCCAAAACCGTCTTTTGAGGAGAAGTACCTGTTTATATAATGTGCAGGTGGGTGTTTTGGCATGTTGCATGCGTTACATTATTACATGTAGTGAGCATGCATACAGGGACCGAGCAAGAATATTGGTAAGAGGAAACATATAAGTCAGCAAGCTTGATGTACGATGTCACTTGGCAATAATGATCGGCCGTGTGGAGGAGCAGATGGTGCCCTGCATCATTATTTAGGTGCAACAACAGAAGATAACGTGCATTTAAACCGTCATCACTATGCATTTGGCCTTTGCGATAATGAAGAGATCAACGATCCTTACTAGATGCCTGAAACAGGAACAGAAAACTCTGACATCCCATCCTCCAGATGACTGGTCCAACACAAAAATGCCTCCCGGCAACCAGAAATTCAGAGTGCTTATAATATATCATGCTCAAAGAAGAGGCTCAATCCCAAAGTGCACATATTTTTTCAAGCTTACTTTGAGTTGGGATTTCCGCAGGTGTGTGTTAGCTTGCTGTCGACCTGAAACAAAGCTGATGAGCCTTTGAAGCTGTGGGCACTCGCCTCAAACGCCAGGAGCATGGCTAACATATCAGGTTCCCCCTTTGCCTCCTCTGCACAGAGCTGTCAGAGATGGAGCAAAGAAGCATGTCATTTCATCTCTCGCACTATGTGTGTGTGTGTTTGTGTGTAAATACTATACTAAATACTATATGCTATGCTAGTGCGCACGCAACGAGAGGACCCTGCTTTTTGGCGAAGCCCCCTCGTGGGGGCGTGCGTTGTCTACCTAGGGTTGTCTACCTACCCGTGCAGCGGCAGTGGATGCTAGGTACCGCTGACATCTGGGATGTGCATCTCTTGCAAAATGCAGGCTTTTGTTGTGGATGGGGCATTACGCAGCGCTGAAGCCCACACTCCGTGCTTTCGCCTGCTGCCTGATGATGCTGGATGCGCAAGAATGAGTGGCTTCTCCTTAATAAAAACATCGCCCTTGCTTAAGTTAATTGCTGCGACTGCTGTGCCAAATTGGGGATGGTTGACGAGCCGTGTGCGATTGAACTCCTCACCATTGCTCATTATTTTATAGAGCAAAAACGAAAAGTCCACAAGTCCGGGAAAAAGTGTGTGAAAATTGCCCGTGAAAATACCCGTGAGATCAAGAAGGAAACGAATCGAATCAAAAAATATGGTGGTGACAAGAGGCAATATTGAGCGCCATAATGGCAGCAGTGCAGGCCCGATGGATGACATGGAGTACGTGTAGACGCTTCCCTACTTAACAATAAGCAGAAAAGGCACGAGAACAACATAAGCTGCTAATGCCTTGCTTACTCGGACACCATAGAACCCTTTACACCATCCTGCTAGGAGCAACAGGCACCATTTACAGCAGCCACACAAGGAACCCACTTCACAGCCTCGGAGTTCAGTCTACATGCCACAGCCCTCATGTAAAAATTAAGCCTACATGCAGGAGGGTGTTTTTTATTTTTTTGGACGACACGTATGGTGGACACCCCTGAGGGATTACCCACCCCACAAACCCCCCTTCCAGTGCCCCCACCAGACAAAAAAGGGTACCATTCTGCTCCTTTTGGAATTCTGCATCCATCTGCATACTCATCAAGACCTGAAACTATAATGCCGCAAAGTTATGGGGCAAAAACTGAGATACGGACGCCCACGCACATATGACCTACCAGGCACCCACAACTGGCTTGCACAGTCCCACATTGCTTCCATTTCTTCAGAATTCCAATGACTATTTCATGCTGGCACAATCCTGTAAATTTGGGGTGAATTGCTGCTCCATTGGCTTGACTCACCCCGCGGCCTGCACCCGAGCGCGTGAGCGTGCTAGCATCTGGCTTTTGGACATGTCCACAGCCCCCCCCCTTAACCCAATTTGCTCAAAAAAGGTGCCAATCGACTGGGCTTGAGCTGAGGATTCCGATACCCCCCCCACCCTCCGATTGGACCCATATCATACCAATCAATAGCTCTCAACGCCAGGATTTCGAACATATAAAGTCTAATCGATTTGACACGTGTCGTCCAAAAACCCTTCCTACACCCTACTGCTACATGCAATCAGATCCGCAACCCAAATCATACAGATAAGATGGACATTGAACACCCCCCCACAAATATCTGAGCAATACTCCTAGTGGTGTGCAGGCTCTGCCTCCCAACCACCTGATCCCCACTGAAACTTCTTATGTTTTTCTCCAGGTGGGATTTTGTGTCTCTCTGCACCATTGGGTGGTGCAGAACTGTAAACAGCATCCTAATCCATGCCGGTAGTGTTTATACTATCTGCGCTGCCTCTTTTTCTTTTCTTTTCTTTTCTTTCTTTGATCGTAATCAAAATCTCACTCATCCATTCTTTCCTTGCCATGGAATGTCCAGCAGACTTCGCAGCAGAGATTTTACAAATCTTTGGATGCGAGGATGTAGAAGTATTTTGCGGGTCTCTGGTGAGATCAGGAGGCTGTGCGTTGCAGACTGGCTGTTAGTGTTGCCAACATTATCATGAGCCATTTTTAACCGAGAAGCATGCAGGTCTCCTGATCTCCTTTAATTCCTCTTTTCCTTATAGTGGAGGTTTATGGTACACAATACCAAAGTGGCTCCTTTCCTAAAGATTAATTTAACCATCAGCGACATTTCCCCCCTTTTTTAAGCAAGTGAAAGGACAAAGATGTAAGTGTCAATGCTCTTCAGAATCGTGTTGACACTCCTAACCAGCCAATTTAATAGCAACTGAAACAATCTGTTGGAGAACACGGAAAGAAGCAAGCAAGTCAATAATAAAGGCAAGCGTTCAAAATGAAATGAAAAAGAAGAGTGTCACTATAAAATGATTGCTGCCTGCACTGTTACAAAAAATGCACTGCTCAAAGCATTGGAAAGCACTACCATTTGACACTCAGCAGTGTCCATTCCCTCATCTGCTCAACTCTTACAGTTTTGCAACACAATACCAAACTGCATGCCCTACTTAAAAGTGAATGCGTTTTAATCTAGCTCTCAATGATATCTTTCATTACAACTAGCCCATGATTCCCACTAAAGGAATGGTTCATTGCTCTTACTGTATAAACTGCCCCCTATCGTATGCTCTACGTTTCTCTGGGTCTCTCAGGACATCGTATGCCACCTGCACACAAGCCAGCCAGAGGGAACACGTCAAAAACAGACTTCAAACCAATGAATGCACACAAGCAACCCGCCACACAGGTCTTAGCATGTTGAGCAAGGTGCGCGCTCCACTAGCACATTTGTTGCAAAGATTCTGCAAAGAAGGAACAACACCGTTTTACGTACCTGCAGCTTTTGAAACTTGGCCACCGCTTGCTGTTGAACCTCAGGGGGGGTGCCTGGAGCCATCACACGATCAGGATGTGCCTGCATCGCTTGCGCTTTGAACGCTGCCTTGATGGCTTCAGTCGTGACCTCACCTGCGACACAGTGTGTGTATGTCTGTGTGTGTATGTCTGTGTGTGTGTTAGTGTGTGTGTGTGTGTGTGTGTGTATGTGAGAGATGCCAATCCAATGCCAGCACATATTTGTACATGATTTGCTCGTGCCTTTGACGCTACCCTTTTTAACCTCACCTGCGACAGTGTGTGTGTGTGTGTGTGTGTGTGTGTGTGAGATGCCAATCCAATGCCAACACATATTTGTACATGATTTGCTCGTGCCTTCGACGCTACCCTTTTTTACATGCTTCAGAGGCTGCGGCATGCTTGTGGCATGTTCACAAACGCATCATAAACTGTCGCCATTTGGAGCCGGTTTTAAGCCAAGCCTGCATCTCTCCTGATCCTCATAAGCCTTTCTTTTTCTTTTGGTGAGTCTTTGTCTTTCCTTCGGTGAGTCTTTGTCTTTCCTTTGGTGGGTCTTTCCTTTGGTGAGTCTTTCTCTTTCCTTTGGTAGGTCTTTCTCTTTCTTTTGGTGAGGGAGTTTTACGGTACTTGGCACCAAAGTGGCTCCTTTTCACTGCCTTCGTACTTTCTTCCTTTGTCTTATTTCTTTTCTCACAAACGCACGAAAAAAACACACGTACGTATCATACATCATACAGCTACCATGCTCATACAGCACGAGCAGCTTGTCACTCATGCACGCAAAACAAACACACGCACCCTCCTCAATGCCCATTAGACGGTAGTAGCCCAGGAAGTCTTTGCGCGAGCGCTTACGTGCACCCTCCATCTGGCCAAACTCGCTGGGCCCCCTACTACGTCCCGAAGCAGGGCCACGGCCGCGCCAGCGCTGGGAGCGCTGAGCGTCCATGTCAGACGCATAGTCTTGGCGATCCCTGCAGCGAATTTGACGCTTAGTATGATTACCATGTCAGGCGCACAGTCTCGGCGATCCCTGCAGCAAATTTGACTTTAAGTATGACTACAATGTCAGGCGTGCGCATAGTCTTGGCGATCCCTGCAGCAATTTCCGACATGTGATTACCATTGTTAACTGCGTTTTGCAAAATTCCAGCGCGCATGCCAGGACTGCTGCAATTCGACACACTTGAGTCAGTAAACAACTTTTCATACAGCTGCCATAGGAACATACATAGGGTTGGCCAGAACCGTGTATATCCATCGCACGTGACCATATATTTGGTGGTTTCCCTGCCAAAAGTACCGTATGTACACTGTATATATGTATGGTTCTGGCCAATCCTAAGCATGCAAAATTATAAGCTACCAACTTTAGCGTATCCTCATTTGAAACAGACACAAAGTATTACCAGTCCAAGCCTTGTGGCACCGCACTCATGCCACACATATGCAATATACATTTACTACATACACGCAAGCGCACACTCATGAGCGCACACTCACACCACACACACACACCACACACACGCACTACAAACATACAATGCATAGCTGCAAATGCAGGCAGCCTCACCGCTCTTGAATCAGACGTTGCACAAAGCGCAGTCGAGCTAATCTCCTTGACACCACGCTTTTGGCTATCCTCTCGGCAGCATCCCTACGATCTTGAACGTCCCAATTCCAGGACTCGTCGCCCTCCCACCTGCGAGGCAAAGTGGCAGAAGCCTTGCGTTCGATACCAAATGCATGCAAGGAATACAGCTGCACGCAGTGTTTTATTTGGCTTGCATGTCACGACCCTTAAATTCCTGCCACCTGCTGTGAGGCGCTGGTCCACACCAGCGCACGAGCACACTGGTCCACACCACGAGCACGAGCACACTGGTCCACACCACGAGCACACTGGTCCACACCAGTGCACAAGCACACTGGTCCACACCAGTGCACGAGCACACTAGAATAAAATTACATGGATCACCAGATAACCTATGAAGAAAATCACCCACCTGAGCCAGTCAATGTCCATCCACAACCTATGAAGAAAATCAGCCACCTGAGCCAGTCAATGTCCATCCATAACCTATGAAAAAAATTAGCCACCTGAGCCAGTCAATGTCACCCACCTGAGCCAGTCAATGTCCATCCAAAATCTATGAAAAAAATTAGCCACCTGAGCCAGTCAATGTCACCCACCTGAGCCAGTCAATGTCCAACCAAAACCTATGAAGAAAACCAGCCGCCTGAGCCAGTCAATGTCCATCCAAAACCTATGAAGAAAATCAGCCACCTGAGCCAGTCAATGTCACCCACCTGAGCCAGTCAATGTCCATCCATAACCTATGAAGAAAACCAGCCACCTGAGCCAGTCAATGTCACCCACCTGAGCCAGTCAATGTCCATCCAAAACCTATGAAGAAAACCAGCCACCTGAGCCAGTCAATGTCACCCACCTGAGCCAGTCAATGTCCATCCATAACCACTGCATGTACTCATCAGCCACCGAGCCCTCCTGGCTATTGTTGTACCTGCACGTGTGCATGCCAATGTGAGTTTGTGCTCGTTTATATGTGCTGCTGTACCTAATTGTGTGCATGCATGTACCGTACCTTTTCGATATCACCCCGCATAAGTATTGTTTTTTCCCTGCGGGGTGAGTGCGGTAACGTTTAATATATATATATATATATACATATATATATATATGTTTTAATCCTACGGGGTTGACGCGGGATAGGTTTAAATAACGTTTTTGGTCGCTGCCAGTGCTGAGCGAGAGGCCCACCGGGCCTCCCCCCGCCCCTCCCAGAGGAGGAAGAAAGGAGGAGGAGGAGGAAGCTGCAGTGCTTGAGGCAGCCGAGCAGGTCAGAGCATCCCAGCAGCTAACAGATGAGCAGCTGGGGCAGCTGGTGCGCAAAACAAGGTCACGCACCAAGACTGCTCGTACCCAAGCAGCACCATCAGCTGGTGCAAGCACAAGCACAGCACGCAACAGCGGCGAGGAGAGCGAGTGCAATGAGGAGAGCAAGTGCAACGAGGAGAGCGAGTGCAATGAGGACAGCAACGACAACAGCGATAGCGATGGCAACTAGAGGATAAGAGAGCAGCAGAGGAAAAGGGAGCAGAAAAGAGGGGGGGGGCAGCATAGGGGTAGTAGAATAGAGAGGACTGATTGGAGAAAGTAAACTGACATGCAAACAAGCATGCGACTGTATGGTGATTTTGTTTTTGACCTAACTTCTGACCTGTGGCACTTAAACTTTTTGGCAAGCTAAACTGGGTCAGAAACCTTGCGGGGTTGATACGGGGAGGGGACAAAACAATCATTCTTGGGGTGCGGGAAAGGTGCAAAATCCAATAATACATTTATTTTTTGGGGGGTGCGGGCACAAAGGTACGGTAAACTGTAATGCACGTGTGTGTGTGTGTGTGTGTGTGTGTGTGTGTGTGTGTGTGCGTGCATGGTTACGTGTGTGTGCGCCTTCCTTCTGTAAGGACCTGACCGACGTGATCATGGAAGAGGCCAGTCGCTAAATTTTTGA
>Ga0307942_1001682_pt1 | contig 17787 bp, 13 predicted proteins | sample OrgLakmetagen175_FD_201846 | JGI IMG/M metagenome (GOLD analysis project Ga0307942, IMG submission 201846) | Saline water microbial communities from Organic Lake, Antarctica - #175 | ecosystem: Environmental > Aquatic > Non-marine Saline and Alkaline > Saline | place: Antarctica: Organic Lake... | reverse complement strand
CTCCCTCCTTTCCTTCCTCTCTTGCCCAGAGCCATTCAGTCAGCATCATTACATTTTCTCCGAGCAGCCCGGACATTGGATTTTAATTTAATGCGGGTAGCCCGCGGCCAGTGGCCTCCGGCCACTGGCTTTTTTTGGGACGCCCGGAGTTAACCTTTTAAATTTTGGCCTTGCCCTACGGGCAAGACCAAAATTCGATTTATAAATGCGGCGCCCGCACAGGCTGAAGTTCCCTGGTGGAGGAGCTTTACGGTACTCGGTACCAAAGTGGTTTCTTAAATAATGTGGGGAGTGGCTTTCACTGCCTGCGTAGTTTTTCTTCTTCTTTTCTTATGAGCCTCAAGCCCCTCCTTTCCTCTTGGTACCTCCTGAAGCTGTAAAACAATCAGGCAAAAATGCCTTTACCCACTGAGCTCCTGAAGGTAATCTACCAGCTTGCTAATATGAATCACACATATGTGATTTACCTGCATGAACAAATTAATTAACCGGGGGTGTCTGTCCGGAGCAATTTTGGGGCAGAATGGCTCATTTTTAGTATCAGAAGCTCACATCTTTGTACAACAGACATGTTTGCATTCAGCACTATTTTACTGTGCGGAATGTCTGAACCCCACAAGAAGCATCCCTGGTTGTTGCACCACTTTAAAAGCTGGATTCAACTCCTTTTTGAATATAGCACTGAACAAAGAGCACGCAAAATCTTGTGAACAGTGTATCGATTTGACCGGCCCCACGGATTCCTATACTCACAACACATGATGCTTAATGTTTTGGCACTTCCCAAGATTCTATAATCAAAGTACTACAGCAGGAGCATTATGGTGCAGAACAAGGTCACAACAATGGGTGTGTGACATCAATTTTAAGGAAGGCCTCTTATGCTCCTCCGTTTTGTACCCGTAACATAGATCGGCACCACAAGCGTTAGTCTTGAAGCAAGGGCAAAGGCTGCATGGGGAGCTACCACAACATGAAACACATGCATCAAACCACCAGAGCGATCTCACACCAAGTACAGTATTCCGAAAGGATTACCAGGACATGTAATACACCCACCTGCTTCTTCAGCTGCTGCAGCTGCAGTGTCTATCTCAGGGGCGGTGCTCTCAAACACTGGCGCAGAGGTGACCTGCATAGAGAGAGAGAGAGAGGAGATGTACAAAAGGGACCAAATTTGAAGGCTGTACCATCGATCTCAGGGTTAAAGTTATGATCGCTTCTGGCGCAGAGCTGGCCTGAGGTGCAAGGAAGAGATGGTGTTCATAGTTTGTAAGCATTATCGCCAAATGGCATGCCCGAAAAACATGAAAGTGCATAGCTGAGTGTCTTGGACACCAGCAGGTCCAGTGTACCAAGTAATAGCAGAGATCAAATCTGAGCATCGAGTTTGCCTTAACAAATGCTGGGCACGTGCACAAACATGTGTGCAGTCTGGTGACATCTGTCATGGTGCACACAGAAGTAAAATGGGGGTTGAAAGCTTACAACAGGGTTACCCAGGCCTCCACTTTGCCACACAAAAGTGAGGTGCACGGCATGCAAGGAAGAAAGGAGAGAGCGTTTAGAGAGGCACACGCACAGTCACACACATGCGCACACATACAATCGCACACAAGCACATACGTGCACACATACGCGCGCACACACAATCGCACACACAGACAACACAAAAAACTGCAATCTTACGACCCTTCTCCTGAACTCTGTCTGTTTAACAATGGTCCCATCAGAAGGGTATTGGCAGCAACCACACATTTGAAAGGAATACGGGGAGGGCAGAAATACAGCTGTTTACCCCTTAATTTTCTTCAAAAACGTACCTGCTTTGCTTCAGGGTCTACTAGGAACATGGTGTAGCCCGAGCCACATGCTACCTGTACACACATACGGCAGACAACGTGTGTGTATGTGTGTGTATGTGTGTTAGAATGAATACAAGAAGGAAACAGGAAAGGCAAACAGGAGCGCAAGCACTGCCAGAAAATTCTAAACGTTTACTGCTTCAAAAAGAGTGTGTTGATAACAAAAGTCATCTTCATGTTTCAAGCTATCTTCTATCTATCATCTCTGCGATTCAAGCAGCGGGAGAGGACACCATGCCATATTTGTCACGGGCGGCCTAGAAACCGTTTGAGAAAGGACTCAATGTTTCCGCAAGGCAAAAACCTGGGTGGCTGCAAATTGCCTGTCAAAAGAGGGGGTAAAAACGACGCGGGCGGTAAAAACCACTCTTTACAAGAATCAAGGGGGAGAAGCCCCTTCAGTACCGGGGACCATAGAGCTCCAAAATCATAGCAGACAAGAAGGGCACAAACTGAGGGTTCCTCCTTATTCGCCTGTATCCTCAGCGCGTGCTGTGCAAAGTGTGCTTGCTTTCCCGAGGCTTTCGTTAAAAATCCATCTGTAGACAATATACTAATGCAGCGGGAGTGCAGGCCATGCAACCCAAAACATACTAGGTGCTCTGAACCCTGAATGCGAGTACACACGTGTCTGGTGCATGCACAGCATGGAGAAGCCGCAGATCAGCCCATAACAACAGGATGTGGTTATGTTGTAGTGGACAGTGTAGTAGACAACATGAACAGGGGACAAAGATAGAGAAAGACACACGCAACCTTGCAAACATCCTAGCACACACATACCTTTTTACACAAATTTACACACGCACAGGTGCACAAGCTCACACACACATACACACTCTCTCTCTCTCTCTCACACTCTCTCTCTCTCTCTCTCTCTCTCTCTCTCTCTCTATCTCTCTCTCTGTGTGTGTCTGAGCTTGCACCGTCTTACCTGGTGTGTGTATGCGCCCTCAAGTGCCTCACATTTCATTGCATTGGCGGAGGACTTCTTGCCGTCCCTGCCGTAGCCCAACTCGCCATTGGTAGCCTGGCCCCTGTGTGATAAGAGTGTGTGCGTATATGTGTGTGGGCGTACGTGTGTATGTGTGTGTGTGTGTTTGTGTGTGTGTGTGTGTGTGTAGCACAGTAGCACATGAATGCGTGTGAGCTGCGTGTCTGTGTACGCAAATGTGTTGGATGTGGGTTGCACATTCAATGACACATTCGAAATGTGGCCTGAGCACCATGTGTGTTATATACAGCTGTGAGACTGGTGTGAAGTGCAAATAGATCCCACACCGACCTTGCTGCGAAATTCAGTGCATTACAGGTCAAGTGCAGGTGGTCGCCCCCGTGGAAAACCCACCCTACCTATCTCACTTAGCTCTCCATCCAATTCAAAGCCCCCTATACCTTATCTGAATGCTAAGTATTTTATATTAAATCTAAATCATCGACATTTGTTGGAAAATTGACATTCTGGGGGGTTCTGTGGGGCCTGCTGCGTATTTTGCACGCACTTCGGCAGGGAAAAGGTGCATTTCTGAGGTTGCCCCGATCGACCTCTGCTTCAGGATATAAGCATTATAAATGTTATATAACAATGCTGCAATGTCAAATTTGGGGCAGGGGTACTGAAAATGCTGGCGAGTGGGAGGCACTCACACAAGGGAAAAGGGGAAAAAGGATATAAAAATATATCGCTCCATACCTGCTGCGAGTTCCAGCCCAGTTCTTCCTCTCAGCGTTGCGGGCAAATTATATGACTTTGGCAAAATTTAAACGTAAGGCCTAAGGCCTAAACCCAGCCTCTGCACCTCTCCCCAACCTTAAAGCATCTGCTGAAAGAAAAAAAAACCAGCTATCCAACGCATGTCTCAGGTCACGGAATGGTGGAGTGGGTGCAGAGATATGCTTGCGCAAAGTTAAGTGAGACTATTTGGCTGGCAGGGGGGTGAGTTTTTCACGGGGGCGACCAAGTGTCTGGACAAGCCACAGTGGAAATGCAAATGAGTTGATGCATAGGTCAAGGTGAACACGTGAACAGGTGGTGCTTTCTGGGGTAGCATTGACTGTTCAGACTGCTAGGGAACAGTCTAGTTCTCTACTAGTTCTCAACTAGTAATAGTTCCCCCTGAAAAGGGAGAGGAACTAGGAAGCACATTAAGGGAACTGAATCTACTCATCAACGTAGAAACAAAAGTGGGCAAGTCCAGCAGCACTGACACAAAACACTTCAATTGAGGAATCTGCAATACCAGAGGGAAGTTTTGATGCAAGCAGTCCTCGCACACAACGCATGCACGCACGAACGCCAACGCAACACACCTACACCGACACGCTCATACCCATCCACTAACCCACACCCACACCTGCAGCCACATACTCAACAAGCACGTGCACGTGCACACGCACTCACACATACACACACACTCACACACACACACACACATACACACACATGCGCACCATGTAATTGTGGAGGAGTCCGCAGCAATGGCAAAATGTCCAGGCCCACAGCTCACGCAGCGCACATTCCAGCCTACAAGGTGAGCGCAAACACGGGGCTCAGTTCATATGAGTGTACAAAGCAGGTTGTGTTTAAGAAGAGCAACACAGACAGGAGGATCCGCCAAAACGGTTCATGTTAGTGCGCGTTGTGCCCATGCCATCGGCAGTGCGTAAGGTTGTAAGGATGCATGGGGAATCAATGCGTAACAGAGCCGAGCAACCACAACAGGCATCAGGGATGTGCACCTTGGACATACACATTTTGAGCGAGCATACCACATTTTGAGCATACAACATTTTGAGCATAACATTTTGAGCAAACAACATTTTGAGCATACAACATTTTGAGCGAGCATACAACAGCAGACCAAAATTCAGCGCACCTGCTGCACAGAGGGTTTAGGGGTTGTGCAGCAGGTGCACAATGAATGCGCATGCATACACACACAGCCACCCTCACACCCTCACGCCCTCACATGCCCACGCCCACCCCCCCACACACTTATATACACACACCCACACCCACCCCCACACCCACACATAGACACGGTGCCTGAATGTCAGCCTTTGTGCTGCACATAAGAAATGATCACTCCCCTGGCAGGCTTAGCATGAGCGCTCAGCAGAGCATGCAGTGCCTCGCAATCTGTTTTCAGTGCTAATTTTCCCGCACTTTCTTGCCCTTTAGGGGCACATACCCTCATTGCCGGACAGCTGTTCCATCTGAAGACAGAAACGCCAAAGAAGCAATGAACATCACGACCCATTTATATCTAGGAGAAGGAAACTAGTGTGACGGTACTGGCGGCACCTTGTACAAGGCTTACATTGTCTAACACTGTTGTCAGTGAGTCTATAATTATTACCCATTAAGCCCATTAAGCCCAAGCGAAAAACATCTTGGGTCCAATGAACTACTATAATCTCCGATGCCGAAACAAACCCCACCGTGTTTCCTCCTCCCTATCGCTTCAGACATTTGATGATCTGATGATCGCTCACAGACAATAATAAAACGGGCCTCCACCACTTTTATTCCCGCCTCACCAGAACATACACACCTGTCATGTTTTGGTCCTGGATGGGGTACATCTGATTGTCGCCGCTGGCCTTGAGCTTGCCCCACGAAAACAGCTGCTCCATAGCCCCCCCTGAATCATGTGGGTAGGGCAACAAAGAATGCCTGAGTGCGTTCACTAGATTGGTCACGCACAACGATTACAAAAATTTTGCAGCTTTTGCCATTGCTCGTGGCTTCACGTTATGTCAGACACCAGAGTTGTTGTGCTCGTGTACTTGTTTGCCCCAACTTCATTCTCCCTCTGCGTTACTAGTTACTAGTCAGCGGCTGCAAACTCTGGCAGGGGCATGTAGGTCACAACATGAATAGGGTTGGCCAGAGCCGTATATATGCACCGTATATGACCGTATATTTAGTGATTTCCCTGCCAATAATACCGTATATACACCGTATATATATGGTCCTGGCCGACCCTTAACATGAAGGTCACAACATGGCACTGTATGTAACGTACTTGGGGCATGTAATTCACAACAAGACACTGTGTGCTATAAAAAATGGGGCATGTAGGTCACAACATGTAGGTCACAATACGACACTGTGTAATGTGCCCGACCACAAAGCTTCATTTTGCACCAGACACCAGACCACAGTCACAACACAACACTGTGCAATGTGCCAGACCACAAAACTTCATTTTGCACCAGACACCAGACCACAGTCACAACACGACACTGTGCGATATGCCAGACCACAAAACTTCATTTTGCACCAGACACCAGACCACAGTCACAATACGACACTGTGCAATGTGCCAGACCACCCACAATACTTCATTTTGCACCAGACCAGTCACTACACGACACTACTCCAGCTGTGCACGCAAACAATGATCCCAGTATCCTTACCAAGGTTTGCGCTGCAGAATGTTCCGGTGGTGCTGCCGGCTGCCACTGCATGGGGAGGCACAGTGATGCGCATGCGAGCCAGATCTTCAACCTGTGTGGCAAAGCACGCTCGACGTGTGAGCAGAGTGTGGTGGCGAGCGTAGTGTGCAGATGAAGGAGTGTGAACAAAGTGTGGCAAACGGTCTGAGCGGAGCATGGGCAAGCGTGTCAGCGAGTACGAACGAGAATATGGCTGCAGGAACAAGTGTGATGTCTTGTGCGTGTGGTGTGAAGTGTGATGGTAGTATGGTGAACTAGTGTAAGAACTCTTGTGCTGAGTGTGATGGTAGTGTGGTGAACTTCACAAGTGTAAGAGCAAGTGTGAGCTCTTGTGCGTATGGTGCCGAGTGTGTTGGTCGTGTGGTGAACGCACATGCACCACGCACACGAGGGTTTACACCCGCTACCAATGTAGCTCCTTTCCCTTAATAAGTGTGGAGAGTGCCTTCTTCAGTGTCTGCACGGCTTTGTTTACATCAAGATAAGCGTGGGGGCAGACAGAAGACGCGTGATTGGGATACACAGAGGCGGTGAGGTGCAAGATGATAAGTGCTACCGTACCTTACCGTACTCACCCCGGTGCCCAAATTTCAAAAATATTAAAGGTAACTCCGGGAACCCCGGACCCTGTAACTAATTATTTTAGATTTCCCTGCACCAACCCCGGCGGGCATTTAGCCCAGCCAGTGCCTGTACAAGTGTGTGTGTATGCCACCAAACTTGTATTTTCGCCAAACCCCGGAAATTTCGGACCCTCTGAATAAATACATATTTCACGATACTGATATCACGCCGGAGGGCAAAAAACGTTATTTAACTGGAATGAGTACAGTACGGTATTTGCTAAAGTACCTGCTACAGCTTCTGGATTTTTTAGAAGTACGGAATTTACGTTGCATTGTTCATTTTTCAGCGGGGCTCTGACTGGTGTGAGCAAAGGTTTGAGGCATGTCCTTGGTGTTCACCGCTTATCAGCGTAGACTTTCACCCTGAATGATCCAACAGGAATACGCTGGTGAGCAGACCAACAACGGCTGCTCTCTTCCTCGCGTGTGTGTGTGTGTGTGTGTGTGTGTGTGTGTGTGTGTGTGTGTGTGTGCGCGCGCGCGCACCTTTTTGGGCTCAAACTCATCCTTCTGCACTTTATGGCCAAGCCTGCGCACAGGGGGGTGAAACAAAAAAAAAGGTGAGGGTGTCTGCGCTGGGTTTTGTGCTCCTAAGATGGTGTGAGAATTCTACTAAGATGGAATCATGACGTAGTTTGACCAGCCAAATCTTAGCCTGCTGTAGCACAAGCCAACACACTCATCCTGTATTCTAACACAACAAGACAAGTGCACGCTACGCAGAGTACTCCATATCTCAGCCCTGTACGGTTGCTATGCTCTAGTACGACAAGAAGTCCGTTATGACGCTCCTGAAAGGAGGGCCTCAACAAAGGCGCACGCACACACATGCACACTCCTCCTGCTACTTTACTGTACACATTCACACATACACGAGAATTAACGCACGCACGCACGCACACATGCACGCAACTGTTGAAGCAATGCCGCAATTACACTAAATACACGCCCACAGACACGCTATACCCCCTTCTTTAACACACACACGCACACACAAACACACGCACACACACACAACCGCAGACACACATATCAAACACATGTATGCACAAGTGTACGCACCCCTGCTGTACCCCCCTGTTACCCCAAGCGTAAACTCACCCCTTACTGGTTACTGCACAGACACAGAATAAAAATCAACACATGTGCAGTCACCTGCCGTAGCCTCCATTGCCCCAAGTGTACGCGCACCCCTCACTCGTCACTGCGATGGTGTGGCATTGGCCACAAGCGACCTGCAATGGGCATGAGGTGCAGTAGCAAGCATGAGGTCCAGTAGTAAGCATAAGGAGCACGAGTAAGCGTTCATTGTCACATAATCCACTTGTCATTTCTTACACCATTTCTAACACACTTGCACTGACCTGGTCAACACGTGTAGGTCATGTTGGTCAAAGACTTACACTGCACCATTCCTACGCCATGATCATGGTCAGCAGATTGGCTGTCTTTGCTCGCTTTAAACTCGCTATGCATTAGTCAGCATGCTCTCAGATCTGGCAATTGTAAACGGACTTGCGCAATAGACTGCCAATAGCAAGAACACTATACTTGTGTGTCATGGAGGTGTACACGTACTGTTTGTCTAAAACACGACCATGATGTACTGTTTGACTAAAACACGACCATGACGTACTGTTTGTCTAAAACACGACCATGACGTACTGTTCGTCTAAAACACGACCATGACGTACTGTTTGTCTAAAACACGACCATGACGTACTGTTTGTCTAAATTACGACCATGACGTACTGTTTGTCTAAATTACGACCATGACGTACTGTTTGACTAAAACACGACCATGACGTACTGTTCGTCTAAAATACGACCATGACGTACTGTTTGACTAAAACACGACCATGACGTACTGTTTGTCTAAATTACGACCATGACGTACTGTTTGACTAAAACACGAACATGACGTACTGTTTGACTAAAACACGACCATGACGTACTGTTTGACTAAAACACGACCATGACGACAACTTGAACTGTATCAGGTATGACTGGAACCATGACAGGAGTTTGACAGATTTGAAACCTACAACAATAAGTAAAACAGGAGGCAATCATACACAAACAAACACAGCACCAGGCAAAGACAGCACGCCGGCACCAGACAAACACAGGCAATCACAGCAACAGACAAACACAGCACCAGGCAACAGGAGGAGCAGCTGCTAAGCACTCTTGCAAGGCCATAGACGTCTCAATCTCTGCTATTTAACTACTGTTTGCAGTGGCCAGCAACACGACGACAACGACAACAACGCCCACACAGTGCGCATTTCCCCCCCGTAGATTACACCCACCTTGGTGACTTGCGTGGCAGCAAACGTGCAGATGGCAGAGGGCGTGTGCTGAGGCTCGTACACCATAGAAATCGAGGCTGCATATACACAAGTGTGGAAATACATGCGTGTGCAAGCGCTTGTGCGTGTTTGTGTGTGTTTGTGTGTGTGTGTATGTGTGTGTGTGCTTTTGTGTGTGCCAGGCAACTACAGCACAGCAGATGTGTCTGTTTTGGCGCGAGCATAAACCGTATGCTCTTACAACTTTGCAAGCTGCAGCCGCCAGCTGAGAATTACAAAAAGGTGAGCAAGAATTGCAAGAAAGGAGGAGGGTTGGATGCGCAGCCACTCACAGTCTTTGGCATTGTACGCGTGGTCTGAGCCGTCCCCTAACTGCCCATACTGGGGGTTGCCTGCGCTGTACAGCTGCCCGTTTGCAATCCACCTGCGCGTGCGATGCGCAAGATGCACAAGATTGGCATTGCACGGAGTGCTACAGTAAGGTGCTTAATCGCGCTCACAAAATTGGGTGTGTGGGTGTGTATGCGCAATGACGTGTGTGCAAGGATGACATGGAGGCGCGCATGTGTGTACGCCTCAGATGGATTTGAGCTTTGTTTGCTTTAGACTAGCGTGATAAACCAAACCAGTGTAAAAAACGCCTGTTCCCCACTCGCACATTTGCCCAGACGTTTACGACTCAAAGTTTGCTAGGTGTGTAAATTTTTCTCACATGAACTCATGCCAGTGGTGCTGCATCAAACGTTGTAAGGTAACACCCACAACGTGCATTCCGTACGAAAAGTATATCACCACCCCTTAATTATTATTCTTTGGTGGGGGCAGTGGTTCAATATGTATTTCATTATTTCATTTCTAAAAGGGGCGGTTATGGGGCGGTCGCGGAAATTGACGTTTTTTGTGCAGTGCAAGGGATGAGTGGTCAGGAAGCCTTCCCAGCACTCCCTGACCCCCCAGCCTCAGCTCCGCCTGCCCCTACCCCTGCACCCCCACCTCCAGCCCCAGCCCCGCCTGCACCCGTTGCACCCGTCGGAAGTTCCAGCAAGGGGGGGCGGTTGCAGTGCAAAACTGTAAAGTTTTAATGTCTAGGGGGGGCAGTTGCACATTTTGACCATAAAATATTTATTTTTTCAGGGGGGGCGGTGGATCCATGGACGTATGCCAAAATTTATTTATGTGTGCAGCCATTGGGCCGCATTTTGCTAACACAGGATGCTTGCGCTAGAATTAATTTTCTCCATGCGCCCCATAAGGCCTAAAACACTCAGGGTTGGCCAGAACCCTACATGCATGTAAGCTCTTTTTGGCAGGGAAATTACCAAACATACGGTCATATATGGTGCAAACATACGGTCCTGGCCAACCCTAAACATGCTGCTTCCACTAACATGCTAGTTGGGATGTAGTGCCGTGCGCTTTAAAGGGAAGGGGGGGGGGATGTTAGGAGAGGTGTTGAACCGGATCAGCAAGCACTCCTTCCCTCGTTTCACTGTACATGCATCCCTCACTCACATGGAACACTAACTCCCTCACATGGAGAACATGGGAAGTCACTCACATGGAGAAATCAACGCCTGCTGAGCATGCTGTGCAGCCTTGCACCAAGACCTTGACGGGCTTGGTTTGTACGTCTGCCAGGAAGGAGTAATGGCAGGGTATGGTTGCGTTGGAGCATCAGATGCAATGGGTTGCGTTGCGTTGCAGCTTTGGAGGAAACACATGCATGGGGTGGGGTGCTCGCCTGGTTGAGCAAGTGTTTAAAGTTCACAGAACATGCCTCTGAACACGCAGAAAGAAGAGAAGAGAGGGGAGCGACATGCCAACCGGAAAATACCACAAGCTCCTCTACCCACCCTCAGCTCCCTTCTGCGTCTGCTTCTTGATGGACCCCATGCCCAGCTGCCCCTGCACAGGTTGAACATTTTCATCGCGACAAGCAGCATTGATGGAAAGGATCATTGTGTTATTAATAGCGTAAATGCAAAAAAAGACCGCCTGACTTGAAATGGACCGCCTGACTTGAAATGGACCGCCTGACTTGGAATTTAATTGAATTCCTCTCCCAGTTCCCCCCCACGCACAGTGTAAAAAGAAATATTTTGAAATGGGAAGTGGAGAAGTGTCTATTTGTCTACCTGCTGATTGAGGCCAAAGGCGTAAGCCTCCCCCTCTTTTGTGAACACCAAGGAATGATGGCGACCACAGGCGCCTGCACAAGTGCGTAATGGAAGTGCTTTGAAGTAGGTATGTTGTAGTAGAGGCCACACTCACATAAGAATCACCACAGGCGAAGCTGCTTCACTATTCCCACCCCGAGCAAGGAGAAAGCACTCGTCCAATCTTCAAAAACATAAAACACCAAAACACAACTTGCACGGCAAAAATAAAATATCCGTCAGCTGTTTTTCTGATCCTGCAGTCCTCTCACTTCAAACACCTCTTTCATCACTCAACCACACACCTCCCACAACATGCTTGCCCCTGAGCTCCTCCACAATTTTTGGGTTGTTGCGGTTCACCAGGTCTCCATGGCCCAGCTGCCCTTTCTGCAATACTCACAAGGTGTTTTTAGATGTGTGAGCGCTTGCCTAGACAAAATGACCAAAGCCTACCTGACAGTCAACAAGCTGACGTGAGTTACAGGGATGGACCCTAGTTGCCTTGATTGCAGAGCACTACCCTCCGATAAATAGAGGCTATCTTCCAATCGGGAAGAGCAGCACACCCAAGGAGCAAAAAACATGGGAGCACAGGCGCGTACACAGTCACATCCGCACACACAGACCAGCTAACGACAATCTAGCCCCCACCTCGTTCCTCCCCCAGCTGTAGAGGTTTCCATCCGCGTCCCCCGCGAGGCAGTGTACAGCAGCAGAGCCTCCCGCTACAAACATTATGCGCACGCCCTGAGTAGAAATGAGTGCATGCACGTCTGTTCTGCCAGGCATTGAGCAAAATCATGTTGTCCATGCCAGGACATACGTGTATATGTGCTCTACAACCCCATGCAAATCAAGCAAACTTAGGAACGCCAGACCAAAACCAAACAGCCCTCACCTCCAAGGTCTTCAAGCGTGTTGGCTCAAGCAGGTTGGGATAGGCTTCCTCCCTCTCCGTGTCCACCTGTTCAGCAGCGGAATCATGGTCAGGGTACTTGTTGATTCCAAATCGCAGTCCAGCAACAGCTCTGTGGTTTCAAAGCCAGCAACGATAACACTCACCGCGTCCTTCTTGGCGGGCTTCACCCTCCCGATGCGCTCGTAGTCTGCCGAGTGTTTGTGCGTGTGCAAAGACATATGATACGTCTGTTTGGAGGTTGCTCTCTTATTCGTGGGCGCAGTGAGCCAAAACAAACAGATTCACAAACACACCTGTACCCCCGGCGTACAAAAGGGCGCCACCTTTCCAATCGGAGCGCATGGTGGGGGGCAAGCTGGGCATGCTGCTAGATGGAGTTTCTGTCGTCGCCATCGTGTTTTAAAATATTTATTTTGTTTGCAGTGTGTGCCCTGGGTTCGACGACTCTTTCGAAGTTCGTAGTTTTAAACTATATACAAACATTTACAATCATCTGTATTGTATCGAACACGACGCAGGCGGGAGGAGCCAGTGGGTTTGTCAATGCCCTTTGTTTCCGACGCTGGCACCTGCCCCGTGCACACTCGCTGAAGAAAAGGGACCGCAAAGCAAATTTTGGTCTGGCACGTGACAGATCTGAATGTTGGCCGCCAGAGCGAGGATTGTAAAGAAACATATACTCTCCAAATGTTCAGACCGGTAGGTATCTCAGACAAAGACGTCTACTTTTACAGGATTATCACCGGACAAATATACCGTATACCGGTATGGACCGTATATTCCAGCAGACAGTAGTCGTCAGAACTCAACTAGCCGACCAGACAATTTAGTCTACTGTGCATAAGTTTAATGCCTACTTATGTATACAGGCATACTCTAATGGGCTCCAGGTCTGACTTGACGAAGATTTGGAAAATAAATTGAAGCACAAGGGAAATGCAACGGGCAAAGCCGCATCCAAAAGAAATGAGCAGTAGGTTTTTCGTTTCATGTCTCGTCTATCTAGTAGTAGATAAAAAGCAACAGGGATAGCAGGACAGAGGCATGTTTTCTTCACAGCTTTAATGCTGTTGTAATTGTGCTTATGTTACTTAATTGCAGCTACTAGAACATAGGAATTTCAGCAGCCAGCAGTAGACAGCCAAGGACAACTGCAACTACACCTTGGTTCAGGAAAAGGTTAATGGCATGCTCTACAATACCTGATTCCTGATTCTTAGTTCTTAGTCAAGTATGCTCGGAACCTGAACATAATAATCTGCTTTGTGTTTGCGGGTGACATTTACGGTGCGTGAATATTGAAAGTTAGGTAGCTAACCCGGATGTGTGTTTTCAACGCACACTCAAATGTCATGACAGGTCTAGACAGGTTACGGTTCAGTCGGGCTTAATAAACATCGTTCTTCTCTTAAACCCCCCCTTTATATAAAAAGGTCAATTGCTTACAATTACCGGGAAGGCATAGAAGCGTTGGGAATGTCAAGCGAAGGTACCCTGCGCCTGTGTTTGACCTTTGGTCAAAGGTGCACGAGTTCCACAACTTGCTTGTAGGAAGAGGCTGCCTTAAAAAACATGTAAGTAGCAAGCAAGTATTGAAGTAAGTGATGATGGCAAATTGACGGAACTTATTGTGTGCAAGTTAGATAAACGCAACCCTTTTTGTTGTAAATGCAAACAGCGTCGCAAACAGGGTTAAAAGTAACCGCAGATCAATTGCAAGTTGGGTTAAAATTAACCGCAGATCAATTGCAAGTTGGGTTCTTGTAGGTAAACTGGTTTGTAAATAACAAGCTGCTGTTAAGGGGGAGAATGCAACGACAATTGGGTTGCAGCTGCTAGTTGTGAGATGAGTTATTTGCATCATAATTCCTTGCCGTTTTAATGTAAAACAAAAGTATGCAGCTCGAAATCTAAAGTAGGAACTGACTGGTAATAACGAGCGAGGCTCTTTTCCCCACGCTCAGCTAAAGCGCACCCTCTCAATGCTACTGCTGTGGGTTGCTGCCGCCCTCAGAGGACCCCCTAAGTAAGGAAGCTCTGGCTTGCGTGTCTAGCATTTGATACTTTCTGCTTCGCTGGCAGGAGTGGAACTTAATTCCCTTGCACTTTTTCTCCGCTCCGGAAACGTCCGCCCCACTCTGCTCAAATACTTTTACTCTTATATAACTCCAGCGGCTGGAATTGCGGGCACAACCTGCTTCAGGCTACAACCTGATTCTGCTGGGTTTATTGCGTCAATTGTGAACACATGGTGATTAATTCAGGGTGATATATTCAACTGCAGTTATTTCGAGGGATTGATTTAGAAATGATCACACACAATATGGCGATGTGCACCTTGCAACAGGGGATAGGGATGGCACTCAAGCAAGGCTCTTCACGCCCCTCTAACCCCCTGTAATATTTCTTATTTTTTACTTAACCCATTGCGAAAGACGGGAGGTTCTGGCTTCGGCTGTGTGAGGTGCAGTCTTTTAGTAGATGGTAATCCAAGAAATATAGATTGCATATCGTAATAACAGCATTCTATTGTAAACGCACCGTTCCTTACACTCTGGAAAAATGCCTTAATAATTGAGCGGACATAAACTACTGCTATTCCTAATGGTTCCAGTAAAATTTGCCGCTGGTAATCTGCCACTATTTCCAAGAATAATTATAACAGTACCAGGGCCAGCATTGCCAGCTTTCTTTATAACAGTACCATTAATATTTTTCACGTTTTCTTTCCACAGCGGAATTTCATCTTGGCACCAAAGTAGCTGCTCGTTTTCAATTGGCTTGGGGAGGCAGTTACAGCTTACTTTGTTTTTATGGCTGATTGCCCTGGACCCAGCATAATTCTGCACAGTTAGCTCAAGCTCTTCTCTGACAAGCTCAATTACTTTGCAGTGCAGAATTTCACTTAAGACTCAACACCATGGTCCTCATAATTTGCTTCATATTGTTTCCTATTTGCCGTGCCTGCAAGTCAACAATGTCTGCTCTTGCTTTTCGGATGCAAGGTCTTCCACGCTCCTTTTTTCCACCGGTGTTCATTTAGCATTACATGTTTTACACTTCAAACTGCATTCTGCAGGCCATAAGCAGCACTTAAAAAACCTGTACCCTTAACTTCTCCATAGAAAAAGAATAAGAAACTATGACGCAGGCAGTAAAATCTCGTTCCCCACATACTTAGTGGAAAAGAGCCAGAACTGTACCGAGTACAATGAAATAATTTCACTACATACACCTTTTCAACTCAAACTGAAGCGCATACAGTTGTCTTCAGTGAAGTTCGTTACAATGAGGAAATTTCGCAGCGTGTACTACTCTATGGTATAAATAATGTTAGGTATTGCTGCTTTATCCATGGTGATGGCCACTCTCTTTGCCCAGCATTCGGCCTGTATCAAACATGATGTGGTGAGGGGTGTCAAAGCCTTACTTTTCAGTGTCGGCGTATAGAAGCAGCTTTTCAGTGTCGGCGTATATTATCAGACGTTTATGAGGCGGTTATTAGACGATTGTCAGGCTACAACCTAGGGTAATTTTCATTTGCAAAAACAAAGGTATTGGCATACATCAGGTACTGAGATGATACCAGACCCCATAACTGCCAGCTGAACGTTGCAAAGGTTCAGCACATACATGATTGCAGATTTCTTCAAGGGAGCTTATACATACCTTTCTGTTGTAAGTGGCACCGTCTACAGCACTCTGTATCCTCAAAACATTCAGAAGTCTGCCTCCAAGCCCCACGTGCATTCTATAAATTACGCTGCTTAACATACCAAACGCGCCTATTCCAGTACCAACTCTCGTCAAGATCCAAGTTCACGGCAAGCCTGCTATCTTCCTGATCCCCACTGATCTTTCTTTTCTGTTGAGTCCAAGACATTTTTTACTGAACTCAGTACCAAGCATCAAAGTGGCTCCTTTTCCTTACTTAATGTGGAGAGCGTTTCACTGCCTGCATGAAATTACCTTTCTTTTTGCTTTCAAAAACACATTACCCCGGGATGCCATAAATATACAGTCTTCCAGTCACTGACCTGCCGCGTCTACTGCTGCGTCTTGCGGATGCGCCAAAGTGTGAGTCGTGCGGTCCAGTCTCTCAGCGATCAATGTCCCGCTGCTCCTGCTATGCAGTGCTTGTGCAGGTCCTGATGTCATAGTCGCAGAGGCATTGTCGTTGTCTACCTCACCTGCCAGCTCTTCTTCTTTGCCGAAGACCCTCTGCGCTAAATGCTGCTCGCTGGAAGGAGGAGAGTGGTGGTAGTTATCCTTCCCCTGCATTTTGCCTGAAGGCACAAGGTAGTAAAGAAGGGAGTCAGGTATAGCAACAGGGCCTGCAAGACAGCTTGGAAGCACTCGTGTCTTAAGCTTTGAAAGTCAAGTGCTCTTGGAAGGCAAGCCTAAGCTTTTTCAATTACGATTGATTTAACCTCCGATCCATACCAAGTTACTGAGCTGTCGCCATTCGCACATGCAACCCCCTCCAAATATATACCTGCTACCTCTGAAGCAGCGTCAGGGTCAAAGGCATGCCGTGCTGTACTAATAAAGTCAGACATTGATGACGGGTGGTCCGCTTGCCCCCCCCTACGTGGCCATCGTTTGAAAAAGAGCGCAACAGCCGCCTTTATGTGCTCTCCCCAAAGGATAAGGATCTGTATGAAGCTGGGTGTAGTCAGCAGGTGCAATAATGGTAGTAAGATGGTTTGATGTGGGAAATCTTCATTCATTAAATCAGGAAATGACTGTCTTGACCTTGAGAAGTGCAATAAGCAGTCACTCTGGTACGCGAGTCGGCTCACCAAGGGAGACGCGACACACCGGACGTTGGCGCATGGATTTCTAGCGGCTCTAGCATTATAGCAGCCTTGTGAAAAATGTTTTGGATGATGGCACGCAATCTGTCACCATTCCCTAAAAACTATTTGTATTTTTGAAATAAAATTCGTATTAATCCACAAAATCTTAAAGCGTATAATTTTGAATTGCAGTGACATCATAACTGTGGCAGTGAGGGGACGAGAAGCAACAAAGCAATTATAGACGGAGAAAGTTGCGAATACCTTACTATAAGTAAGATTGAGCGGTTGGGAGGAGACGGCCCTTACTCCAAGTTCTTGGGATCATGCCTTAGCTTGCTGTAACGAACAATGTTCCACCTGATTTAAATAAATACCATTTTTGTGGCTTTTTCTATTCAGCAGAAATTAGAGCTTGTGGAGTTTTTGGTGGCTGGCTCCTTCTCCTTAATGTAGCTGATTACATAGCTGTCATTATTAAGATCTAAATTAAGATCTAAGAAAGAGGATTAAGATCTGAGAAAGATGTGAGGCTTAATTTAGCGTGATGTCCGGTGAGAGACCGCCCAAGCTCGTCGGTTGGACGCGCGAGCAGTGGAGCTGCATTGTGGCCATCCATGGTGGCCTGGACAGCATGCGGACGTTC
>Ga0307942_1001680_pt1:2500-17797 | contig 17797 bp, 16 predicted proteins | sample OrgLakmetagen175_FD_201846 | JGI IMG/M metagenome (GOLD analysis project Ga0307942, IMG submission 201846) | Saline water microbial communities from Organic Lake, Antarctica - #175 | ecosystem: Environmental > Aquatic > Non-marine Saline and Alkaline > Saline | place: Antarctica... | reverse complement strand
TTGTTCAGTCTGGCCTCTTTCTCTTCTTGAAGCTGGCTTTTTATGCTATAGCTCAACTGCCCTCGCTGGCGGATATAGCTGTGTAACCCCCTTACCCTTACGCCATAGCCTGCACGCTGCTACTCGCACTGAGCTTTTGGTAATTGCCTCATTCTTAGTGTGACAGCGCTTCCTTTTTTTATGTGCCCACTAAAAGACCCGAAGTCCGGATGCTCCCAAAAGATTAACACAAAACATCTGCATAAGAAAAAAAATTGTCTTCTTTCCCATGAAAACAATTAAGGATAACACAGGCAATGTATAGGTTGTAGAGGAGGCTATCGGCAGATAATGCTGATTGGGATTAGCTGGAGGGTGACGAGGCGTGCAAACACACACTACACATATGACTGAATGGTCGCTGCCACTGCTGCAATCGATACTGCTGCCGCTGGGGCAACACATCCTCTTATCTTCCAGGAAGCTACCTGCATTTAGAACAGAACACAAAGCAAGAATGCGTTGCCTGCCAGGTATACATGAGCTTGTAGAGTCGCAAGAAAAATAAAAGGATTTTTCTATAACCTGAGGGTTAGCAAGGTTGAAGGGACGTGGGAAGTGCAGACAAGTGGGGGAGCATTGCTAGCAACGCTGAAAAGTTGGCGAAGCCCATCACGCGCACAACGCATATACCGTACTGACACAATTGATTGCGTAATTTTTATTTCCGTGATGGATCTTGGAAATTCTTGTGATTTTAATTACCATGCATATTTTTAGCATTGGTAAATTCACCAGGATTGCCATTTTCCGGCTCCCTCAGCCTCCCCCTAGCCCCCCTAGCCCCCCCCTTCCACCTGGACCATCCTCTGTAACACATGCTGCAGCTGAAGGGCACCTGTTTTAACTGGGGTGGCTGTGGGTAGGTGTGCTACACCTACAAACATGGCACACACATGTCATAATGCTGCTCGCTACCATTGGGTGGCACCATCCCAACAATCACACATTGTAACCTTTTAAGGAGCTGGGTCTTGAATCTGAAAGAGCTCAGAAACATGCTTCCAAGCTTTGTTTACAATCTTGTCTAGCGCCCTCTCTGCTACTACCGTTCTCATCTGGAGCCGGTTCAGGCCAAACCATCCTGATCCTCATTACTTCTCTTTCCCCCAATTTGGTGAGGGAATTATTTTTCAGTACACGTACCTGCGAATAGACAATACGCAAGAGAGAGGAGAATGTGCAAACAAACGAACTGTGCAATTGCTGGTGTGCTGCAGGTGGTCTGAGTTTTGCCCCCAGCACACAACCCTAGCCATCTCCTTCAAGTGCAGGGCCAGCGACATTTGCCCTTAAAACCGTACACGCCCCGCGGCTTTGCCTTGTGCCACAGCCCCTTCAGAGTGACTTCTGCCTTGCCTGCCTCCAGCTGCTCTTTAAATTGCGCATTGAGGGTGAAAGGGATACAAAGCCAAGGGCCCTGTAATCTCCGAGCAGCCCTGGTGCTGCTGCCCTTGCTGCCTTTACTTCTTCTGCTGTCTTGCTTGCTGCAGCTGCGTTGGCCACAATCTGCTGGATGCAAGCCCAATGGCTAGGTGACAGGGCTGGTGACAGCTGCTTCCCCCTGCTGGCAGGAGGCGCATGCCAAACTGGAGGAGGCTCCCCTGCTTCATCTTCTTGGGGGGGGCTGTTTCCCAGGCTCACCCCCCCCCCTCTGACTGGTGAATAGACCTCGTAGAAGCCATTTATAGCTTACACAGATAAATGGGACTGTTCAGCTCATTATTTTTGGCACAATTTTGTTTGTGGGGAATTTTTTGGGCTTTTTGACTGTGATTCGAAGTTTCCGTGAAATTATTTTGCTATTACAAGTGATCGCAAATATGGCCAATTTACCATGACGGGTCACCGTGACTACGATCACGTAAACAATTGTATCAATACGGTATATGCATGTGTGTGTGCGTGTGTGCGTGTATGTATGTGCGCATGTGTCCGTGTGTGTGTGCTGCTACTGTTCCCTGTCTGCTAAGAGAACAGGGCAGGTGCGAGCGTTGTGCCGTGCTGGCCACAGTGTGTCACACAAACTGCATTCCTCAAGGGTCGCCATTTGGTAAAACTCTGCACACGTCAACATTTTTAACTAACAATTACTAAGAATCACACAGCCCAACGAAATTAGCATCAATCGAATCTGATTTTAGAATTCATGCTTGCATGGTCAACCGTGTACTTTGCAGCCGGAACACACCCGGGCCCCTGACACAGCACACACAGCCAGGAAAATATGCTGATGGATGCTGCACCAGCATGAAGTGGTCTGGGGGCATGGCTGAGGAATTTTGGGAAGCTTCCTGTAGCTGCCAAACATAAAATGCTCTAAAACTTTGCATACTGCACCCCAGGGCCCCCAAACGTTTCTGGCACGGTGACAGTTTAGGTTAGGATTCTATGTCCAGTTTTAGCCCGGGAGGTGCCCTGGGTGGGCCTGGGGAGGCTTGCGAGAAATTCTGGACAGCTGCCAAACATAAGACGTTGCTCTAAAAGTTTGCACACTGGACCCCAGGGCCCACAAACTTCTCTGGTACAGTAGAAAGTTTGTTAGGAGCCTATGTTGAGCCTCAGCCTGGGAGGTGCCCTGGGTGGGCCTGGGTAGCCTAGTGCACGCTATGGCACGCTTTGGGGCAACGCTGGGGGCTTACACCCCCACGAGGGAGGGCTTTGCCAAATTATTCATGCACTTTCACAAGTGAAGAGCAACAACCAAACAATCTGGCCTTGTATGTTATCAACGGACACAAAAAACGAGACTGCATGAGCTAGCATGACTCCTCATTCACATATGCATAGAACAAAGGTTTGCGCGCTTGTTGAAAAGGGACGGAAGTAGAAAGAAAAACAATACGTGTACACAGTGAGTTGTCCAGCACCTCTTCACTCGTGGTGCTACAGCTCTTTGCAGCACGAGCGCTTTAAGGTGCCGTTTTGATGTTCGCGAACTTATACATCCTTTCTCCGATTACCACCCCATCCTCGTGGCTTTTAGAGGATTGGGCCTCGGCCATCTCGCGTTCACGGTTTGTTTCAGGGCAGGTACAAAGCTTTGTACACACACCATAATAGAATTTCCACAATGTGGAGCCACAAACACACATAAGTTCGTCACTAAGCACTAAGCTAACAACAACACATCCACAACAATGGTCACCTAAACAAAGCCTTTATGGTTAAAACTAAATTAAAAGCAAGTATACTCCCCAACAGAAGAAACACCTTTTTTTATCAATCAACGGCGTATTTGCTCAATCGAACCCTTTCCTTTCAGATAGAAAGTGCCCTACTGGTGGTAAAAGCACATACTCAACATGATCAAGGGAAGGGCGCTTGAATGCCTGTGTCCATGCGTCACTCAATCCTCCGCCCCCCTTTCCTTTACCTGTCAGGCAGCGCAGTGCCTCTCTCCAGGTTAGCCTTGATCTCCATGCTATGGTCCTTGTACACACGCTCAAGCTTCTTGTTGAAGTGTGCGTTTTTGCTGTTGATGAAGTCGATGTCTTTGCCTTCCTGGTGGGTGCGGTGCCGGCTGAAGCTGTGCTTCTTCTCCCTCCTGTGCGTGGATGTGTAACCAAGTGTATAATTAGTGGTGTTGGCAGGGGATGTGAGAGAGGGGGCACGCACTGTAGAAGCAAATACAGACGTGTTCAATCAATTGTAGACGTACAACGCTTTAATGGGCGGGGTTCTTTGTAATGCAGGGTGAAAAGCAATTTGTAAAGCGTATGCCAAATTGTCTGGGACTCTGCTTCTGGATTATGGAAGCACACGCACACATCAGCATAGCAACACACCATATGATGCCCGCACGGCACATTCATATGGCAGCATGCATTGTATAGCAGCTGGCACATCCAATCTTAGCTTTTTGCAAATATGCAGCTTGGCACGCATGTGACGTGTGACACGTGCCTTAGCGTGCAAGTGTACTGAGTCAGTGCTACCAACGCACTTCAAACCGCAGCATACAGAGGAAGATCTACCCGCTCACTTTCCTTGCGATGCGCAGCACAGCAACAACCAGCACCCATGTTTGCAAGGCCAAATCATCCCTGCATGATTCTACCCACGCCCCGCTGCGATTAAATCGCACTCACAAAGGGAGGAGCTCTGCCACCATTTTGTCAATGTTTTCCTCAGGCAGCTTAGGAGCCTTGCCGTACTCCAAGCTGTCAGCACCACGGTAAAAGTCTGGGTCCCTGGCTTTTGCAGCCTCGTAGTCTTCTTGAGTGTAAGGGATCTGTGGACAAAGGGAGGCAAGGAGTGTGCGTGTTCGGTGTTGGGTGTGCACAACCACGTGTGTGTGCTTTTGTGTGTGTGCTTGTGTGTGTGTGTGTGTGTGCATGTGTGTGTGTGTGTGTGTGCACGTGTGTGTGCACGTGCGTGCATGTTTGTGTGTGCGCGCTGTATTTGTGTGTGCATTGGTTGCAAAGCTTCTCTTACTTGGCTCCAAGATGCCAGCATTTTAATACAAATCCTGCCACTGAAATAGCCATCTACCCTGGCTATGCACCTCACAACCCTTTTGGGCAAAAGAGCCTTGGGGGTAATGATTGGCATTCACGTGTCCTTTTGTGCTGCTACGCACTCACACACACACACTCTCTCTCTCTCTCTCTCTCTCTCTCACACATATACACACATACATCCCGTGCAGCTGGTGTTGGGCTTTGCAGGTGTGTAACATTTGCCAGAGCAACAACGTTGCTTTTTCCGGCGAACAATGCGTTTTGCAAGGAGCTTGCAAGGAAAAATGAGTGCACACGGTCGGCCATACATATTTAAGTATTTAGTTGCATGCTCACGTTACCTGGCCGAACCTTCAGTTGTGTGCAGGGACGCAATGGAAAGCATCAAGGCCAGCGATAATGCTATTGTTTCTACCATGATTGGTGCAGCTGCACCAGACGCAGCACATTGCCACCACAAGGTGACTAGGATCATAAGCAGCCCAAGTGAGAGCCACTTACGTTCTGGGTGCGCTTCAAGTAAGCGTTGTACAGGGACTTCTGGTTGAAGATCTCCCAGCCTTGGGCAGCGTCCTTCTTTTGGTGCTTCTTGGCTTGCAGCTCGGCATACTCGGCAGAGTCAAGCCTGGCGTGTAAGTATGCATAAATGCATGCGTGTTTGGATTTGCGTTAGCAACGCTTGTGCGTGCTGTAATATTTCCATACATTTAAATGCATCACCCACCGATGCCCCTGTGTGGAGTCCAAGCCAAGCCTCTGTAGCTCTTCCTCCTTCTGCTTCTGCTTCTCCTCAAACCACTTGCGCTTAGCGCCCACGCTGTCATCCTTTTCTCCAGGGTTCTGAGCACGTATGTGTGTGAGCGTAAGCGTGTATGTGTACGTGTGTATGTGCGCGCGTTTGTGTGTGAACTGAGTGTGTGTAACTATTAAAGGTCAGTCATGCCAACGCTATCAAAGAACACCCCTCTTTTGTGCCAATCCAATGTAGATCACAATGAGCACATTTCACGTATAACTTTATGTCCAGACCTTATCCCCTCAACTGAATCCCCCAAAGTAAACTCACCCGTTCTCGCTTTTTCTCCGCTATGACCGCTGTCTGGTTGGCTTTCCTGCACTGTCCCAGCTTTATCTTCAGCTCGTACAATTTGCGTTGCCGTGAAGACATGCCAGCTAGGGCGTCCTGTCGATTTGTGTGTATGTATGTGCGTGTGCTAACTGTGTCTACTTGCACAAGGTGTACATGCATGTGTGTAAATTAGGTGTACGTGCAGGTGTTTGTGCATTAATTTATGCATGCATCATTGTAACTGAATTGCATGCAGGCATACTCTCGCTTTTTGTGTGTGCTAGAAGCAATAGCATTAGCAAGCGTCCAGCTCACCTCATCTACCACCTCTACACCATCGTCATCTAATCCCCCCCCCTCTGCTGCAATTGCCGCTTGCCCCTGCTCGCTTGGCCCTGGCAAGTGCGCGTGTGTGTATGCGCATGTGTTGTGTGTGTGTCTTTGCGTGTGTGTGCGTGTATGTGTGTGCGTACGTATTTATGGATCCAGAGGAACAGAGGAACATGTGGTGATAATACAACTGGCTTTGTATGGTTCAAACCGGAAAAGGCAGGCAGTTCAAGGAGGGGAGGGAGAGGCAAATGGTAACTCAGACAGCGCTACAGTGAAATTTTAACAGGAGGGGGAAAACTTGTTGCGTGAGGCATGCTGAAAATTGAGCTGCTCGTGATACAGCAGCAGCAGCAGCAGCAGGGTAACAGGTGGCATTGCAAGATAGTATATGCTGCAAAAGTGTGCACCTGGTCACCCTGTAGGGTTGCTGTGCAAGCTACGAGACACATCTGCTCATCATACCTGACGCCTGAATTGGGACAGATTGCTGGCCCTGGGCAAAAGTTTCCTGCACAAACAAAACAATGAGAGGACATAGGTTGTGGACGCAAACGACGGATAGTGCAGAGTAAGAGAGGAAGCGCACATGCCATTCTTGCTGCTAACACATTCGCACACTACTAGCATGTGCAAGCATGGGGGTAAATTGCATGTGTAAGGGTGAGAGTAAAGGAAGCAAAACTCCATCATGCACCGCGACAATATGGTGGGACAATGCAGCGAGGATGGAGAGGTGGAGTCGGCAGGCCTGGGCTGGGAACGAAAAGGAGAGAGGGAAGGAGGAGGAGGAAGGATTCGATCCAAATGCTGGGTTGAATGACTTAACGTGAAACTGCAGTGTTAGGCAAGTCATTTCTCACAGCGTTCGAGATTTAGATACTGGTGTTAATTCATTGTGGGAAAGCAAGGGAGTGCGTTGTGTGTGCGCATTGATTCATTTAGCGTCAATGCACTTGTTTACGTGGATGTGTGAATGCTTGCGTGTTTGTGTGTGTGTGTGTGTGTGTGTGTGTGTGTGTGTGTGTGTGCGTGTACCTAAGCACACGTGCAGTTGTGCATTCATACGCACGTGTATGTATACGCCTAGGCATACAAGTGTGTGCGCATGTGAGTGTGTAGGTGTGCATGTTCGTGAACATGAACGTGAACGTAGACCCACCCCTGGCATGGAAGGAGGCGCACCCCCCGCTCCTGCTGCTCCTGCTGCTGCTGCTGCTGCAGGCCTGCCTAGCTTCCCTGAGAGCGCCGCCTTGGTTTCTGCTAAACGCTTGCGGGCCTCTGCGTCTGGGTCAAATTGCAAGGGGTCCTTGCGCAGGGCCTCCATCTCTTCCCGCTCTTGCCGCATGCGGAGCAGGGTTTCCGTGCGGCTGGGTAGCTGCAGGAGGAGCAAATGGCTTGTGTGTATGAATGCGTATGTGTTTTGGTGTATTTGTGCATGTTTGTCTGCGCAGTGTGTAGAGCATCTTGACTAAAAAAACAGAAAAGTGCTGCCCTTGGAGTTTACGTGCAGTGACGCCTGCACCTTTGTGTCCATCACGCTGTGTAGCGAAAATAGAGGGGGCTAGCAGCAGGCAAAGCGCATTGATGACGCAATAATCCGGGGCAAGAAGCAAAGAACAAGAGAAGATGCAAAGCACCAAGGGAAAGCGATTGACACTTTGTCGCAACTACAATGCTAAGCTTCTCCGGCCTTTCGTGAGCAGGTCGCAATTCTAACCACTTGCATCCTTGATTGAAGTTCTAGGTGGCATCTTTTTAACAGCTCATTGGCATCCCAGCCTATATTTCAGGCACTTGAAGATCTAATGCATGCCAGTCACGCACCTGACCGGAGTTTGTTATGGTGACTTTCTTGTTTGGCTTCCCTGACCGCGTGCCGCAGACTTCCATGCGCTTCACCACAGGCATGCCCTCAATCACACGCCCAAACACGACTGCAAGCAAGCAGATAGAAATTGAGTTCAACTCCCAACAACGTGCTGCAGACCTCCATGCGCCTCACCACAGGCATGCCCTCAATCACACGCCCAAACACGACTGCAAGCAAGCAGATAGAAATTGAGTTCAACTCCCAACAACGTGCTGCAGACCTCCATGCGCCTCACCACAGGCATGCCATCAATCACGTGCCCGAACACAACAGCAGACAGTAAGTGAGTCCATATGAGTACTTGTGAAATGAAGAGAAGCAAATGCACGCCCTTAACCACAAGCACGGCTGCAAGCGAACAGACAGGAAATGAGTCCATATGAGTGACAACACAAGTGAAGAAAAGGCCTGCCCTCAATCACATACTCAAACACGGCTGCAAAGGATCTTATGTAAGGGGGGGAGGTTTGCAGATTGAAGAAATGTGAGTAGGGTGTGCAGCGTGTGCAGGCAGTGTAATCTCTGGACTGGCAAAAGGACAGGAACGCTACTATTTTGTGCCACACTTCAACCAGACCCCAATAACGAACCCCCTTCCTGAGACCAGAAATGTTACGGACACACGAGAGAACTCTCTGAGAAGGAGTGGCTTCATGCCACGAGTCACACCCTGCACCTTTATTACTCAGCACACAAGCCGTCCGTTAGACCATGCAACTCTGCCAATACAGATTCTATCGTGACACCACCCCCAGTATAAACTCCTTCACGTGCACAACATCACAGCTCACCGTGCTTGCCGTTCAGCCACGGCGCGGGCTGGAAGGTCAAGAAGATCTGAGAGCCGTTGGTATTGGCGCCTGCGTTGGCCATGCTGAGCATGCCGGGGTGGTCGTGCTTTAAGTGGAAGTTCTCATCAGGGAAGGTGGCTCCATAGATGGACTCCCCGCCTGTGCCGTCTCCTGCTGTGAAGTCTGTGCATACAGTATTGTTCGTGTGAAGAGGGTGGGTTGGAAGCTAACCCTATGCGTGTGCGTGTGCGTGTGTATGTGTGTATGTGTGTGTGTGTATGTGTGTGTGCATGTGTCTGTGTGTGTCCACGTGCGTGTGCATGTGTGTGTGTGTGTGTGTGTGTCCACGTGCGTGTGCATGTGTGTGTGTGTGTGCATGTGTCTGTGTGTGTCCACATGCATGAATGTGTGTGTGTGTGCATGTGAGTGTGCATGTGTGTGTGTGTGTGTGTGTGTGTGTGTGTGTGTGTGTGTGTGTGTGTGTGTGTGTGCGTGTGTGTGAGTGTGAGCGTGTGCATGTGTGCACGCATAATTTGTGTAATCCTAGCGAATTCGTGGTTGTCCTCCGCTCACCTCCTCCTTGTGCCATGAAGTCAGGGATGATTCTGTGGAAAGCGGAGCCTTTGTAATGAAGTCGCTTGCCAGACTTGCCCATGCCACGTTCTCCTGTGCAAAGAGCCCTGTGCAAACGCGCGCACACGTATTTACAAAGCAGGGATGTGTGAGGAGGCTTGGTCCTTGACCATCACTCTACTGTGTCCCTGTTACTATGCTTTACAGACCTGAAGTTCTCGCAAGTCTTGGGGCACACGTCTGCCCGCAACTCCATGACAACCTTGCCCGCATCCTCCCCGTTTATGGAGATGTCCCAGAACACACGCGGGTTCTCCATCGCGATTTGCTTGCTCGCAAAGCCCTCTCTAACTAAATATTTATTTAACTGTGACGTACAACCTTATTTAACTGTGACGTACAACCTTAAATAAATTAAAACTAACTACCTACGTAATGAGTGTAAACTGGTATTATTTTCATATATGATAAGGGACCGAACAAACTTCCGGGTGGGGGTGCGAAAAGTGCAAATCTGAAAAAACCGAAGCTAATAAATTTCGGCAAGGGATCAAACAAACTTCCGGATTCGGTGCAGTGCAAGCAATAAAAAAAATTGAACATTGATGTTCAAATTGCGAGAAAGTACAAACCGAATTTTTCTTTCATTTCTAATCGTTGATGCAAGATGCAAGCCCAGTGGCGCAGCTGCTACTCTGACTGTATCAGAACGCTGGCAGTGCGATGTCACTCGGAGGGACTTTCATGTCCACCTGACGATTAGAAATGAAGGAAAAACTACTGTTCGTACTTTCTTGCAATTTGTACCGAACTTCAATCTTGTACCGAACTTCAATCTTTAATTGCGTTTTGCGTTTACAAAGGGTGATTAATTACCGTGATTAATTAATTAAATTTGACTAATTTTGAATTAAGTTTAATCCGGGGGGAGGGGGGTGATTAATTCATTCGTGATTAATTCCTGGGTGGCAGTCAAAAAACGTTTCAAGTAGTTGATTAAAGGCTGGGAAAGCTCCAGTTGAAGGGGGAATGGCTGGAGAAATTCCCAGTAGGATCAATTAGGGTAGTTAATTAAAGGCTCCGGATACTCAGTCAAAGGTTGGAAGGATGTTGCCAGCGCTCTCCAGTGCATGCAAGCGCGATGCAAGCATTTCTAAAGTTCCAGCCCCTCCTTCTTCCCAGCTACAAACTGCTTCAGGCTGCAACCCGACTCTGCTAAATTAATTGCGTCCATTGTAAACGCAAGGTGATTAATTCAGGGGTGATTAATTCGTAACTAATTTTTCAGATTTGCACTTTTCGCACCACCCCCATCCGGAAGTTGTTTCGGTCCCTTGCCAAGTTCAAAGAGGGCCTCGAAGGACGGAGGAAATCACAGCTATGCCTTGTATCACACCCGCTGCGCCTTGAGAAAGACACTAGTAGCCAGCGTCCATGGACAGAAGGCGGCAGTAACTTTGAGCTCGTGCCTCATGTGTAGAGTGTGTGCATATAAAAACGAAAAGTATATGTGGTCAGAGTATCTCCCTCTACACGCGCTTGCAGCGCTAGTCAATAGATCATTACGGGGATGCTATAGAACAGACGAGTCGTGAATCTACATTCTATGGGCGCCGCCGTCGAGCTCGCAAAGGAGCACCTTGACTGAACAATTGTGCGACCTCTGGGGAGTCAAAAAATGACGATAGCCGTAGCGACCCCAGAACCCGAGAGCCTTCATCAGCTAGGGCCCTGCGCACCTCCTTTGTTTCTAAGCTCCCGTCCGGGTATGCGTGCCGGTAAAAGCAGCTGCGAGGAAAGAGGGCGTGTTTGAGCGACTTGCAGGAGGTGGGTCAAGTCATTTTTGTCTCGGGAATCGGGAACATGTTTCAAAAAAAGAAGGAAGATAAGGAGGACACTACACACCTTGTACCGAACGGGCACGTCCCCTCTCCTTTCTCAAAGTAGGAGCAGTCAATGATGCTCAGCCTGGTCCTGTGCAGTTTATGGGGCAAGATTTAAATAGAGACAAAACACAATTAATTGACAGGTTTTGGAGCCGTTCCCTATACCATAAATTCAAAGGTCACAAAATCATATAAAGATTATTACATACATGATAGCCATTGCTGCCAAATCTCTTGACAACAGAATGTGATCCCTTTCCAGCTTCTTTAAACTTCGCGTCGAGAGCAACCGTCAATTCTGAGGGAAGGTTGGTCCAGGGGGTATTAAAAAGGTAAAGGGAGAAAGAATATGGGGATTGACTGCAACCTGAATTCAGGACATGTGTTGCTTTCTTGCATTAAAAGGGCAACCAGCTTTACGTCACTTCATCAAATTGGAACCATTCTGGCTTTAAATTGAAGCTGACGTGATCAATAACCAAAGCAGGTACTGAGGTTTAGATCCGTTGCCCTGCGTATGAATCAACAAGTCTAAACGCAAATATCGGGCAACTGTGCACGATGCTCTTTAAAAAAACGGCATGCAATTCACACATCCCACCAACCGCATGATCATTTCTCTCCACTATTTTTGCAAATGTCTCTAATTGTCAGGACTCTAGAAACAGCACTGAACTTGATGCAGTGGGTGATTTCTTATTTTAGCAGCAGAGAGTGCGTTCACGCCAGGGCTGATTAGGCAGTGCGACTCAACTGCCACTGCATTGAGCACAACTGATTTGAGCTACAAGTCAGTACTGAGCTTAGAAAGCAGCAACTGGATCGCACATTATCTAAGATCATTTGAGAAAGTTTGAGCCTATCTGGGGCCCCCGTCAGCCCCCTTTGCAAGCTAAGATTTTACACGTGTTGGAGTGAGCATTTACCTGTAGTTGGATACAATCTCCTCCTTTTCCTCAGGGCTTGTTGGCCAGACTGAAACGTATAGGATGAGAAAAAGTTGCTCTCTATGCAAGAGTCATGCTGTTACCAGTTGATACACATATCAATTTGTCAATTTGTTTTGGTCGCACTGATCGTAGTCAAACAACGCAGAGACCCAACTGAGAGACCCAACGTCAAACCCAATGCCTACTGACAATTGGGTGGGATTGGAGAAGACTTACCTCCGCTAGGTGTGATGAAATGGCACGTGACACGGCAGACTGGGCAGGTTCGCACAGCCTGTAGGTGTGGCAGAGAGGAATATATGTAAATTCACAGTGACACACAGACAGTTTCTCGCACTGCAACAACCTGTAACTGCACCTGCAAGTCCACCTCACAACCCACAAGTTCTTTCCTACTCAATTCCCAAACAAAACGTTCACAAGGTGCGTCTTGTGGACAAACATAGGTGGCGTAGTCCACACAAGACACATACACAGGGTGAGAGGCTATTATATAATGCAAATATTATATGTAAGGGTGGGTAAATAGGGTGTCTGATTTTGCCAGCGAGGCTCGGCGCTTGCTGGGGAGGCCCTAGTTGTGCATTACGGTTAGAAAATCACTTTCTCAAATCTGCACGGATTGAGCCGAAACTTTTTCTGTTGTTTACTTATATATATATTAATGAAAAGGTATTAACGTTGAAACCTGGTGGAAAATATGGGCGTGTGAGCCAGGAAAATTTGGTTAGCGGTCATACCCCCCCCTATTGATTGCACACCCCTTTTAACTCTTTCTGGTGTTACTTTATAATAAATAAATATTATTAATGAAGACAATTGGTTAAAAAGATGGGTCTGTCAGCCGATTCAGCCACAAAACAATCGAATTTGGGAATTTTTGGGGATTTCTGGGGAGATGGGGCTGATTCCGCCCAAAAAGTGGACACCCTTGCTGGCCGACGAGTGTCTTCCACACCGGAAAAGAGGCTCGCCGAGCCTCGGCGAGCCTCACACTCGGCGAGGTCATGACCCACCCTTAATTATACAATATTATATATGAGGTCCGTATTTTTGAAATTGAGAAATTCAGCTCTCTGAGCTTGGAATCTCAGTGCGAACTCAGAGAAGCTAAAATGGCTAAAGTATTTAAGCTTTCAGTGAAACTAGACTCTGAGGGCAAGCAGCCCTGTCTGGGGGCAAATTGGGCCAGAAGACCTGTACAAAAAGTTCAAGGAGCCCAACCATCTGAAATTCATCAAAGCTAAGGTATGAAGGTTCTCCTTGTGGAGGACATGCACGGGAAGCCCTGTGCACTCAAGTGCAAGGGCACACCCTGAATTCTCAACAATCCCTTGCAAATAAGCGGAATGAGAAAACATGCAGCATTTTCAAGAGAAGAGCTTTATGAGCTTCTTGACGTGGACATGGAGGAAGCAGGCACTGGCAGCAGCAGCAGCAGCAGCAGCAGCAAGCGCAAGGCGACACAGCTTGCTCCGGACCTACGTGCCCTCTGGACAGCAGCAAGAGGAGTTTCACAAAGAGTTCCAGAAGTTTGTGATTATTTCAGAGCTTCCACCAATTTTAGTTCAAACAAGTATTTGTGAAAAGAGGACATACAAAACCTTCCAGAAATAGCAGTATTAATGTACTTAGCCTGCCAAAAATGGCAATTTCCATGTAAGGATGACGCGCATGTGTTTACACACTCTCTACTCAATATTTTCTGCAGGAAACATCAGCAATGGATTCCAGGGGACTTTTATACTTACCCCCTCGAAATTACATGGAATCTCCCAGCCTGGGAGCTATTATACAATATATAATAATATACAATGATTATATCATAGGATTTTGGGGAGTATAATATTATATCTCGCACCCTGCACATACAAGCAGTGCTGCATAGAATAAACCGCAAGCCGCTTCAGTTCCCTAGACATGGTTGCAGACGACTATTGCAAGGCTTGGACTGCCAGTGTGCAATATTTAATCGCAGTGTTGGCTTTGCTCCAAATCTTTGCATGGAAATGTCTGATCCAGAAATACGGACGTGGCTAGGTTAAAATTATGATGAAGCCAATGAAGCACTCAAGTTTTGCTTGCTAACAGCTTTCAATTGCTTTTAGCAAGAGCTGGTGGGTAATGGCTGTCGGATATAATATCTAGCAGCTTTGAAAGAGTCAGTCACTCACTGTATCTACATCAGCAGCAGATGTGGATCTCCATCCACGTATGCAGTTGAGGCAAAAGGAATGATCACACGCCATCAGACCGAACCGCCTATCACTTGGGCGCCGAGATTGACTCAAAACCTGGGAAAGGTACACAGGTAGAAAATCACGCTCACATGCGGCGTGCAATAATTAAAAGGGCATACCATGTTGTGTCCACTCAAGCTCTGCTCAGAGCCTGTAACTGTCAAGGCCAATTGCATGTTCGACAAGACATTGGTAGGTTCTGCTTCAGAAAGAAATTGCAAGTCAGTGTGAGGGTGAAAAGAAGGCATACGAGGAAAGACAGTGTAAACACCAACAATGCAAGATATTGTTGCAGGACTGAGGGCAACAGTCCGTTTGTGATGGTGAAAAGGCGCATTGTTACAATGAACAGAATACAAAACGCTGGGCAAACATTAACACATATACAGAAGCACAAATGCTAGCCCTTCGTTGCGTTTGAAGTAAGCGCTGACTTGAAAATTAACAGGCAGGGATGTTTGATCGAAACAAAAGGGGCACCTCCCACATAATGGGACGTCAATATAATGGGTGCTTTATAATTGCACGACACGACATCACGACATCAGTCAGAAGATCAAAAAGGGGGCTGACCTTGTCGTAACAGATGCCGCACTCCACTTCTGCAGACATGAGCCGGGCCTGCAGCTTTGAGTGCCGCTTGGTGCACTCCTCTGTGTGGGCCGAGGCCTTCTCTTTGTTGTACGGGTGAAGCGCCATCATGTGACACACCTGCGCACCAAAAGCGCACAAGCGGGCCCGTGTCATTTATCACACGCACGCACGCACGCACGCACGCACGCACACACATACACACATGCATACACGCACACACATACACACAACACACACGCACATATGCTACTTTTCAGGGAATAAGAAATAAGGGCTCTGCAGGTAGTAAAATATTGTGTAGAAACACAGCAAATCCTTCTTCTAATTGGATAATATTTGCGACAAAAGTGACAATGACCTGGAAATTGCTGCCACGCAGCGGGGCATGCAGTTTGAAGACAAATGTATCACGCAAACTTGATGAGTTAAAGTTGTTGCAGTTGTTACAGCACAATTTATGCCCGAGGTGATGCACCTCTTTTAATCTCA
>Ga0307942_1001676_pt1:2500-17817 | contig 17817 bp, 20 predicted proteins | sample OrgLakmetagen175_FD_201846 | JGI IMG/M metagenome (GOLD analysis project Ga0307942, IMG submission 201846) | Saline water microbial communities from Organic Lake, Antarctica - #175 | ecosystem: Environmental > Aquatic > Non-marine Saline and Alkaline > Saline | place: Antarctica... | reverse complement strand
TGTATGTATGTATGTATGTATGTATGTATGTATGTATGTATGTATGTATGTATGTATGTATGTATGTATGTATGTATGTATGTATGTATGTATGTATGTATGAGCGTGCATGTTTGATGATACGGGCAGTTGATTTTAATCTTAGGTGCAGTGACATAGCGCTTACTCGTTTGGTGGTGCAATCTGGTACCCCTATCAAACTGCCTCACGCAAACAATAATGCTCCAGTACATCTGCCACCCATGGTGTGCGCATAGAATGCTTCAGACAAGCGCTGTGTCCAGATGAACTCACAGTTCTAATGACATTGGCTTGTCTGCCACGTTATGGATCCGAGTGGTGATGGAGCGCTCAAGGTTTGTAAGGCCCTGTGATGATCAAAGTGGAGAAAGGAAGAGGTAGTTAGATCCCCGGAAATATAATTTCATGGTCCAAACCTGCAAATAAGTTCGTGAAGTTTCCCCTTTTGCACGACCAAAGGCTCAGAGTGAGAGCGAGGCACTCACCTCCCGCCTAAAGTCTATGTCCATGTCATTGTTCTCCTTTTTTTGGCTCTGCCCTTTCTTCCAGTTGAGCAGCCCCTTCAGATATGACAGCTCCAAAGAGTCAGGTTGCTCCATGTCAAAGTCTTGTGCTACAGAGTTCATACTGGCTTGGGAGGAAAAGAGCTCCTGCAAAGACAGATTGCAGCAAGTGAAGTCATGTGCTACAGAACTCGTACTGGCTTGGGAGGAAAAGAGCTCCTGCGAAGACAGATTGCAGCAAGTGGCAAGCGTGAATCACCTGGCTAACTACGCATGGCGGCCTTCAAATACCAGGCCAAAGCTTGCTCAGGTGCTGCATAACTTATGAACTCGGCACTTTGAGATCCCTAATAACACAGGTCCTCCTTCCAAAGCTGGCACCGCTCCTCAAAGCCTCTACACTCCATGCCAACTGCACCATAGCAACCCATACTTGGAACGACTTACTTGTAGGAAATCATACTGCGTAGTGGCCTCGTCCAGGTCACCAGACAGGATGCTGACCTCCAGCTGCCCGCAGCTGGCATCCAGCGACAGCTCATCAACAGCTGTGGCGCAAGAGGTGGAAACATCTTGACTATGCATTCTTGGAAACGTGCATGGCAACGTGATGCTATCAGTATAAGAATAGATCAGGTATCATGCATTCAGACCTTCTGATTGAATTTACTGTCGCACAAATCCGACATCTTGGGTAACTAGGCAGCAGAGCAAAAGAACGAGATGGCGTGCATGTAATGATGATTTGTCAGACGACACATGTCAAGGCCGCCATTGACCGATAATGTAGTCTGTTGAGATGTATTTAGTTACAATTATAGAATCCAGAAGATGCATTAGTACACCTTAGTACCAATAGAACATACGTTCCAGCCTTGACATACTGCTTATGCAGAGGAGACAAGGCCTGGATATTCCCTGTGACAACTATTAATAACAAATGACCACCTGCCTCATGACTAAGGCGAGGTCTTTGCCAAAATGTTAGTCATCAGGCAGTCTAGCAGTCAGTTAGTTCCAGTGTCTTTAAATTTTCCTGCCGGGTCTGTAGCCCTCTCTGTGAATAAACTGCCATAACACAACACAAAAGACAGGTTATTCAAAACCTTGGGATGGCAAATATTGTATTTATCGCCCTCACTCACCAAGAGCAGCAGCAAAGCGCTCGAACGCTGGCGTGAACTCCTCCATGAAGAGCTTCTGGTATCCAGCCTCGACAAGCTGTGGCAAGGAAGGAAATGGTAAGCTTTTACCAACTCTTGTCTAGATAATAAGGGTGTATAAACAGACAAAACATCAGGAGGAAGTAATAACAACAAGTCTCGACCTCATGAATCAAGGCGTGCTATACAAATCTGTACCAATAGCACGATTCGAACAACCATTTGATGTACTCAAACAATGACGCAGAGGGAACGTAAACGAGCTGCACGTCACTTACATAAGGTGCGTGCTGCGGCCTCAGTTGCACCAAGCGCTCGGCCATCTGGCTGGTGATGGTCAGCAGCTGCAGGTCGGCACCCGCTAAGCGTGCGAAGGGCCGGGCAAAGGAGAAGCACAGCTCAGCAGCCTTGGGCTCACAGCGCACGAGGGCACCAGACAGCTCCTGGAGGGGCAAAAAGTCATCGCTTTTATATGCCTTGTTTGTGAAACAACAGGAAAATTAGTTCAGTTGCCTTGGGCCCACAACGCACACACGAGGGCACCGAAAGATGTTGCATGGGGTATTAGTGCTGATAGCATGCAGTGACAGCACAACATGCAGGCTTGCTACGCAGGGTTCTTTTGTATTTACTTTTTGGGTTAGGACTCACCCACACCCACACCCACACCCACACCCACACCCACACCCATATGCTGAGGACCAAAGGACAAAGAACAAGGAGCAAATGAATAAGGTTACCAAGCTATCATCCTATGCGTTTGTGTATACATGTGTGCGTATGTACACGTTGTGTCATGTCATGTGTCAGAACCATGAGATGCTCAAGCAGCGTGGAAAGAGCAGTATGGCATTAGGTACAGCTTACCTGGAGCATCTTGGCTGCCGCCTTCACATCACATTGCCGAGTGAGGGCATACATTGCTGCAAATGGAATAATGTTGGTAAGATGCACTTAAGACTTTGTATTGTAGGTAAGTGTTTTTGTGTAAAGAAAACATAGTAAGGCAGCAGTGGCAAAGCAAGCGAACGATTGCTAAGCAATTGCTTAAAACTAGGGACGAAAAAGCTGAAAAATAACAAGAGGACGTCGCACCCTTCCAAGCAATGGCAATAAGGCTTTTGGAGTCAGCGACAAGGATCTGAGAAATGGCCTCGTTCGCCTGCGGCCATATCATTGCATTGAAGGAATCAAAAGCTGTTGCGCACTTTGTTCCATGGCACATAACACTGTGTTTTTTACGCTCTCTGATCAGACTGATCAAGCCATGAAGAAGAAGACTTTCAAACTGATCAAGCCATGAAGAAAAAGACTCTCAACCTGCATGGTACCCGAGTTGGACATTCAGACGCCCAGCGCCGTTTACCTGATCCCAGTCATTGAAGGCAATCAGGATGCCTGTCCTCTCCACTAGGGCAGGAATAAACCAAGGAAAGCGGATGGTGACCTGCGCATGACGTTTCCAAAGATCACCAGTTGACGTGGTGCTGCCATACTCCTAGAGGCTCTTGCAGCTGCTTAAGATCAGCTTCATGACGATTTATAAGCTTCAATCATGGCAAGACATATACATGGTTTAACACATCGACACAGCTTGTGTACGTTGACACACAATGCGCAATTTTTGGAAGCAAAATTACGCGTACCGCTTATTTTGCTCACCTCAGTAAGTATGTCTAAAGCACAGGACAGGTCCTGCTTCATCTTGTGCACCTCAGCACGCCCCATCATTGCCTGCACTTGTGACAAGTACCATGTGAGGGAGGTGTGTATGTAGAAGACGAGCACTTGTGTGCGTGTGTGTGTGTGTGTATGTGTCTGTGCGTACAGTTGAGTGGGTGAGCACTGTATGTCCGTGTATGTCTGAGCGAGTGTGTGTGTGGTCACAATGAGACAGTGAACATGTCATAGCCCTGCGCATAAAAAACGTGTGTGTGCTGCGAAACACATAAGCGGAAAGAAGACGCACCTGAAGGTCGTTGGAGTCCACCCCCAATGCCGTCTCAAAGTACCTGTAAGCCTCATCGATCTCAGTTTCGTCAATGAGAGCGAACTGTTCCTCTTGCTGCTGCAACAAGACGACCCAGCCCAGCAGGCTCAGTGCCTGTGGCAAGGGCGGGCAGAGAGCGTGCACATGTGCACATACATGAATGCGTGGCAGCAAGTCAAGGGTGGACAAAGTGCATGCACACAAAGTTAGCGCCTTTTGTTGGTGCCCCTCTCCTAGCACGGCTTGGAGAGCTCTGGCTCACAAGAGCACTGGGAGAATGACTTTCCTTAGCACACGCTAGTGTGGTCCCGTGAAAAAAATGTGTGCTTACCTGGCTGTTATCTGGCTGTCCACGCAGGACCCGCTCCACTAAGCTGCGTGCCCTCTCTTTTTGGGGGGTGAGGCTGTGGGAGTGGATGGATGTGTAAATCCAAGTTCAGTGTGCAGGTCCTATGAATCACATCAATCGTTGAATTGTGCACTTTCACTCGTGCACGCACTCGTGCCTCAGTGTGCACATGAATACAGCAAACTCATGCGTGCAGGTCAGCTTAAGTAATTTCCTAGTCCATGGTTGAGGCTTTTTCCAACTAACTGGAAAATACATGCGCCTCTTATAACGCTGCTTCTACGTGTGAGGAGGTTCCGTGCACAGTTTGCAGGCACTAGTGCAATTGCCTTACGCACATGTAGTATGACGCCAAGTTCAGCACCGAAGTATCGCTGGCAGAAATCTCTTCAACCTGCAGAAGAGAAGAGTTGCCAGCAAAGGTCGAGACACCACACGTAGTCAAAGGTAGACATTTGTAGGCGGTTGCAGCGGCCACCACTGAATAGTACGCCCTCCTCCTCTCTTCTTCCTGTTCACTTACCTCCAGCTTGTTTTGCAGCTCCCCAACGGTGTCATGGTCCACAACTTTGGCCGACTCGTGTATTTGCAGCATTGCTGCCGCTGCGCACAGCTCCACATCAGGGCCATCACTCAGCAGGCTAAAATCCCTCAAGGCCTATTTCAGGGGGTCAAGTGATGGCGTTTAAGCGGAGAGTGATGGAGATAAAATCCGTTTGTGAGGTTTTTTTAATGTGTTTAATGGGTTTTGTGTGTGTGTTTTATGTGTTGTGTGCATGTGTGTGTGTTTTATGTGGTGTGTGTGTGTGTGTACATGTGTGTGTAAAATTGAGAGGTTGTAAATGATGTTGCGTACAATCTGTGTAGATGGGCTACGAGCGTGCGTGTGCGTGTGCTTGCTGTACGTGTGTGCGTCTGTGTTTAATTTGTGTAAATGTGCGCAGTGTGGTGCAGGGCACACTGTTGGACGCAAAAAAACTGTGAAATGCGACTTAGAGAGATTCAACGCACATCTTGAGTTGACCCTTCCAGCAAAAGCCCGTAAGCCCTCCAGAACTTGAGCATGGCATCATTGGGACGTTTGCGTAGTACTTCATTGCACACTGTCTGGATTTGTCTTGAATAGCCAGCCTTAGCATGATAGAACACCAAAGCTAGTACTATGTCAGACATCAGGTTCACTCACTACAAAGCATTTCTAAAAAATTTCTTTGAAACTAAATTTTGCAGAATTAGAGTCAAGGCTTCACATGAAACAGCAGAGATAAATTTATTTTTCACGAATTGAAACTCGACATAAGCGCATGAAATTCAGGGAGTTGTCCAGGTGTGTGGGGCTACTTTGCTTGTTGGTATCTGGTCATGCAGCACACCCACGCTTGTAAGCTTGCAGGCTCACGCATGCAGACATTTTGCACGCATGCGTGTCACACACACACATACACACACACACACATGCACACATGCACACACACACACACACACAAACACACACACACACATATATACACACACATGCACACACATACACGCGCACGTGTCAAAACACACACACATATATATACACACACATACACACACATACACACACACACACACACAAGCACGCACACACATACACACACAGACCACATACACGCACACACACACACAAACACACAAACACACACAAACAACAAAATAAAGTACGCACACACACAACACACATGTATGCACGCATGTACACAAGCGCACACAGACACACATGCGCACACACACGCACACATACGCACATGCACACAAATACATACACGCACATACATACAAGCACGCACACATACCTGTCTGCGAGTACTTACATACACAGAGACACTCGCAGCCGTGTGCATACGATGCACACGTACGCAACACTTCTACGCACATACTCATGCTCACCAGCGCACGCTTACACACGCTTACACACACTAACACGCTATCAGACATGCGCAAGTATGACGCTGCATAATGCATATGCACGTAGGCATCATCTCATGTACCTAAGGCGCAGGTGTTGTATTCAGATGTGCACTTGCACGCACATAGATGGTTTGAAGTGTAGGATTGAACACAAATGCACATTACACATTACACATTACACAAACAAATATGTGTCTGTAAGCTAGGCTTCCTGTGTGTAGTGTTTATCTTAGATTTCCTGTGCAATGGACGCACACTCCTGAATATATTCGCAATCACAGGTAGCATGCCCCCTGGTCGGCCAAAAGGGAGTGGGGCAGGTCGAGGCAGTGGGCGAGGGAGGGGGCGCCCTCGCAAGGATGGCTCCCTAGGCGCCTTATCGCCAGGTGTGTGTGTTTGTATGCGTATATTTTGTTTGCTTTTATATTTATGTGTGTGTATGTGTGTGTATGTGTATTTGTGTTTGTCTGTGTGTGAGGGCAGTCCCTGGTATGGTGTCAGACTCAAACGCTTTATACCTTCCCTGTCATTGAAATTATGGCGCCTTTTACGGCAGCACGCAGTCTTGAGGGTGTTTTCGATACAAAACTTTACAGTACTATGTACTTGCACTGTATTGCGTTCTTTCAAATAGTGTTGTGAGCACATATGCGTGAATGCGATATTTGCAAGCAAGTCTGCCCTGTGAATGCATGCATAAGTTTTACGTCCTTTAAGGTGGAAGATCAAATTCTCTTGACTGCTTTTGCACCATCAATGTTATAAGAAAAGTAAGCATACTTCCAGCATTGGTTGACAGAGATGACGAGCGCTTTGCGACCAAACCCAAAAATACTTGCGGGCATGCTGAAGTGTTGCTGGCATGAGAACACTAATCCAGAAGAGGAAGGAAGCAGGCACAAGCAAAGACACACGCACACAATGCGCACGTGCACACACGCACACTGAAATCTACGCATGCGCCCACCCTTGTCCTCCTTGCAACCCTTTGCAGATACACAACCACACACAATTGCACACGCACACACACAGACACATGTAAAGACACACGCACACATACAACATGCCTCACATAGAACAGCACAAGTACACACACGTACACGTGCTTCCCCCCCCCAAACTTGCCTGTAGCCCCAGAGGTCCTGCCTCCAGCGGCCCCGTACCAAGAGGATGTGTGGGTGCAGTGTGATGCGTGCCAGAAGTGGCGGCGGCTGCCCCCCAGCACAGAGTTGGAAGATGATGTATCATGGTGAGGTGGATTGCGCAATGGATTGCCTCTCAGCTGCTGTTTGCGGCCATCTTATTTTGGGAGTGATTTCCAGCGTGAAGTCATTGAGACACCTCTGTGTGAGGGTGGTATGCCGTAATGAAATTTCAAGAGGCTGCCTGCTGCAGCAGCTTTTAGAAGATGCGCTGATTGTTCAGTGCTTTAGTGCACCGACCAGTACAGCTTGCAGCCTTTTTATTTTTTATCCATACAACTCACGCAAAGAACGCACACACAATCACACACACACACACTAACACAGTCATGCAGCAAACACGCAATGTGTCTTAAGTCTAGATGATTGGATATTTCACGGCTCTGTGGCTGTAGGTACTGCAACATGAATGTGGATGCTAACTACCGCAGCTGCGAGATTTCAGAGGAGGTGTGTGCTTTGCGTTTATGTGTTTGTATGTGCGTGTTATTTGTGTGAGTGTGTGTGTGTGTTGTGTGTGTGTAGATGTGCATGTGTAAAATCAGTGTTGGTGCGTCCTGCATTTTTCAGGTGAAAATCTCCAGTGTTGCAAGCTCACACAACATATGAGCACTGGATACCACATTGAGGGTGTCAAGGAACACATCGCTAACGTCGCCACGCCTTTCCTCTCACCTTTGTTGTTTGTGTACCCAGCCTTTAGGTATTGTGCTTACTGTAGTGAAGGCCACATTAACTGGGACCCTCGTCACACACACACACACACAACACACACACACACACTCACACATGTGTTTGCGCTGCCGCAGAATTATGATGCTGCCAAGGAGGTTGTGGTGGCTTCGACGGACCCCTACTATGCAAACCTCATCCCAAAGTAAGTGGCAAACAAAAGAAAGGGAGAAATTAATATGGTGGGAATGCCACTTCTCTTAGCATCATTGTGATATTGGAAAGAGGTGCTTAAGTGCGCACGAGCAGGCAGGTGCCATAGCGTGTCATCACAGCACGTTGCTGCGTGCCTGCGTGTCATCACAGCGTAAGCAGGCAGGTGCCATAGCGTGTCATCACAGCACGTTGCTGCGTGCCTGCGTGTCATCACAGCGTAAGCAGGCAGGTGCCATAGCGTGTCATCACAGCACGTTGCTGCCCACTTTGAGGGTTCCCTGCATCTTGTGCTTTACGTGTAAATTCATATGCGTATACTTTTCCGAGCGCAGCTGGAGCTTGATACTCTTAAGTTTGGGTTTGCCTTCGTTCCATGAGGCACAAGAAAGTGGAAGAGCGCCCATAATCATTCTGGGTGGCACGGAATGCAACAACAATGCAAGCGCAGACAGCAGACACACATGCACGTGCAGAGTTTTTCAAGGGCGATTCGTCGCTTTTAAGCATTTTGTGTCGCTTTTTAGGAGTTTTAAAGCGACACACCAAAGCGTCGCGAAGTACCTTGTGTTGCGCGTGCGCCAAATATAAAATTTGGGGAGTACCCTGTGTCGCTGTATAAGACTGTAAATCTTTTGAATAAGGTGTGCCTGAATGAGCAGGAAGAGGAAGCTAAGTGACTTCTGGGGCCCTCGGGCTCCAGCCAACCCAGCAGCAGCAGCCCCATCCACCCTTGTCAATTCAACAGCCGTGCTCATGCAAACCACGAACCAGCCTCCAGACGGAGCAGCAGCAGCAGCAGCAGCTACCCCATTCACCATTGTCAATGCAGCAGCAGCAGCAGCAGCAGCAGCAACAGCAACAGCAGCATTGGCCTGCCCGCAAGCACTTGCATGCAAGCCACAGACCTGCCTCCAGGCAGAGCCACAGCTGTAGCAGCAGCAGCAGCTCACGTAGCAGCATTTATTCCAATAGCAAGAGCACCACGCCATCCTATGGCACATCTACCACTACCAGCAGCAACGGCTGAGTTTGATGGGGAGGAACGGGGGGAAGAAAGAGGGGAGTTTAACCCGGGAAAATAATGATACATTCTGGGAGGCAGTAATTGATGGAATTATTGATGGGGGAAATATTGGAGAGTTGAAGGAGGTGCAGGAGGGGATGTATGCACGCACCCGCACGCACGCACACGCCCGTGCGCACCCACCCGCACGCACACGCCCGCGCGCACACGCACGCAAGGAAACGCCCGCGCGCGCGCACACACACACAGAAGTACATTTTTGTTTGTCTAAACATAATAAATTACGCCAAAATTTTGGCTGTTTTTTGGGGAAAGGCTTGCGCTACACACTTTTTTGGCTAGAGCATCCTGCGTAGCATTTAAGACTTAAAATGCTTCACGCCCCAAAACCTTAAAAAAAAAACCTGGCACGTGCAGACACATACGCTTACATACATGCACTCATACAACACACGCATGCCTACACGTGCACTGCGCAGGGACGCAGAGGCTCTCCGCCGCGAATTGCTTGCCAAAGCTAGCCAGCTGCAGGATGAAGCCAAAGTTGAGATGCAGGCAGAGCAGCGAAGGCGCAAGCAGACTGCAGACCGCAGTGAGTACACACTTAACTTTTTGACGGGCTTAACATAGCAGCTTTTGCTCCCGTTTGCTGACCTGGTTAGCATGTGCAGGGCCTACAAAGTGTAAACACCAGCCTGGTTTATGTGCTGCAGTACTTTAAACTGATGTACGTATTATCAAAACAGTTGAATGCTTTTTGCGCCCATACTATTTGTGTCTGACAAGCAATGTCGTTCAGAGCATGCAAATTTGGTGCACTCGAGTACGGAATTGTGTGAACAAAAAATCAAATTGGCGACAGAATTTTGTTGTCGTTGTAAAAAAAGTGTGCCGGTTCGTCTCTGTTAAGCCGGCTTGGCTAGGATTGCTGGGTTGCCGTTTGATCTTGACTTTTTTACTAAAAGCAGACGCCATATGTGCATATGTGTGAATGCAGACCTACTGGCTTTGCCAGAAAAGATATCTTCATTTTATGCACACATGCCATCATGTTTGCCCCTGTCAATCAGCCAATGCTCATTTGATGGTTGACGCAAAACTTGCCACCGTCAAAGCTTTTGTATTTAGTATGCGTGCTCCATTGTAGACGTTGAAAGTGGTACTGCGTCGTTTTTTGCAGATGTCATTGTGTTGCCATTGTCGTATCAGAAAACCAACGTGCTTGCTCTTTGCTTATGTGAAGGTTGCCACTGTATTGTGCATTGCAGATGCCACAGTGTTTGCCACCGTCAAGGATGAACTGCAAGCGCTAGTCAAGGCATGCCAGCAAATTATTGTAAGTGGGCACACTCCCAGCTGTGATCACGCATGCATGGTAGGATGAGATTGAAATGCTTTGCCCGTCTTCAACACGATCAGCCGTGAGAATGTGTAAGCAGTCATGAACAACACGGTCTGCAGTCATTGAATTTTAGCTTGAAAGTTGCTTGAGCACCTTGTGTGTCCACACCAAATGCCTCCACCGCACTTGTCAATTTCGGCACAGTTTCAACAAGTTTGGCTGATGTCTGTATTTTAATTTCGATTTAAATACCACAAGATAAGAAACCTACAAAGCCTTCTTCCGATATTTCCCTCCAACATAAACGTATACCTTCAAAAAGTGTCAATGTTGTATCGCAGCGCCTCCAACTCACGTCCTTCCTGTGTTACTTTTGTTTGCAATGCCGTGTACCACTTTTGTACTTCAATTTTAAAAACACTCCTCTCGATATCCTATTATAGAGCAACGAAGGCAGCTGGATGACCTCGCAAGCAGCTTTAGGGGAAGCAGGCCCTCCCCTACTCGACGAGCAGACACAGCAGCTGCTTGAGCAGCAGCAAGGCAGCACGGGTGTGCCGCAGTGGGTGTGGTCAGGGCTTCAGCACTTTGCCCCTAGGCCCGCACAGGTAGGCACGGCACAGTTTATGATCCAGAGCTGCCACAATCATTCATGGCTGCAGCACCTTTTTTCTTGTGCTTGTGATGTCAGGCGCATAACGTGTAACGGTCTATTATTAGGGCCTGTTGAAATACAAGCAAAGACATTATGTTACGCTTTTTGTTTCCACAGTGTCCTATTAAGATGCATTGCACCTGCTGCAAAAATCAACCCAAAAAATAAGACTACAGGTACCACCTGCCCACTGTATGCTATAACTTCACCTTGCCAATTTGTTCTTGACCTTGCCAACAATCACATGCTTGCTGGCAAGATCAGTAACCTGACCAAGAACCAGCCAGGCACCTCAAAGTTCTCACCGCTGCCTTAAACTTGTCCAGATTTCTGGCAGAGAACGCTTCCTGTGTCGTGCTTTTGCTGCAGGTGGCTACTCACACAGAAGATGAGATTGTGGCATGCTTGAAGTACACACGCCGTAGCCCAAACAGCACCCAATTTGAATCTATCCATAAAATCCAGGTTCTGCCAGACACACTAACCTGTTGCCGTCTGTAGTGGCAGCTATTGCAGATGAGGTTGTGGCAGCCCTTGAATGCCACGCGCCGTAGCCCAATTAGCAACCGTTTGTATCAAGTAAGGGATACCGACACTTGGCGGCACACTCCAACTCTTCATCTTTTTTACCGCTCACAGGTGGCAGCTCACGCAGACGAGATCGTGGCAGCCCTGGAGTGCCACGCCCCTGGAGCCCAGCAAGCAGCAGCGTCGGTGGCAGCAGCAGCGGGCATTAAAGTGTGTGATACAGGAGACTCCTGGAGGCCCAAGGCAGATAGTGGGGATGCTGCGCCCCCTTCTGCCCAGTTACAGCCACCTACTGCAAGTACGCCCTCGCTGCTGGCCAACACCTCTTGTGGCACCCCTAACCCCATTCCGACTGCTGCTGTTGCTTCAGTCTCTCAGCAGCAGCAGCAGCAGCAGCAGCAGATAGGAACGGCTCAAGTGCATGCACGGCTGGCCCTCCTCACCGCGGCCTCGTTGGCTTTGCCTGCTGCCCAAGCCGCACAGGTGTGCTGTGTGTGTGGGTGTGGTTTTCTGGGTAGCGTCCGTTATTAAAGCATTTCAAGTGCTGGAATAGATTATATTTATCATTATCATTACAGAAGATTACAGTACCAGACTGCCAGAATCATACCATCTCTTGTGACTTATGCTGCAGGCAGCACCAGACTCTCTCATCTTACCCTCCACCACCACTTCCTCCAAGTTTAGCAGCAAAAACGGCAAGCAGCAGCAGCGGCACCACAAGCACCAGCACCAACAGCAGTATTACTATGGCCAAGCCAGCAGCAACAACGCGCACAACAACACTTCCGTATGGGGTGGGGGGGGTGGGGGTGCTGTGCCATTCGACTTCAAAGGCACCAGCAGCACGGACACAAATCCCTTTGCTTTTCCTTTGGACTTCATGGCAGCAGGTGCAGGTATGCCAGGAGCAAATCCCTTTGCAGGTTTCATGGGGCAGTCGATGCCAGGCCAGCAGCAGCAGCAGGCCATGCCGTCATCCGCATTGAATGCACTCATGGGGCTTGGAGGGTTCGAGACCCAAACTGCACCTTGCAACCAACCGGCCTCCAGTTCCCCCATGGACCAGCTTGCAAAGATGTTCGCACAGCAGCAGCAATCGCCGCCACAGCAACAGCAATCACCGCCACAGCAGCAGCAGCCACCTCATCAGTCACCTTTGCCTGGCAGCTTACTAAGCTTACTGCAACCGCTCCCAAACACCGTGACCCCTCAACAGCCGCCTTGACAAGGGCAGTCATTCTCTGCATCGACCCTTACACTACATAGTGTAGCTTCCAATAGATACTTGGCAGTTGGTTTTTCTTTCATGTTGTTTCGAGTTGCATAAATTAAAATAATGGCCTTGACATCCACCTCGTTAAGATAAGTACAGCAAGGACATGAGACTCAGAACCAGCTGAAAGCCGTGTACCTAGTATGTATCCTGTCCAAGACCTTGCAAGAAGCCTTGTAGTAGCTATGTACCAAGACCTTGCAAGAAATCCTGTCCTCCGAGACCTTGCAAGACCTCCCTTAGTCCCTTGGAGGTCTTGCAAGCAAACAGAAATCCAAGGACTACTACTTCATCGACTTCCAATGACATGCAACAATGCCAAGGCTGAATGCTCACACTATCGAGCTCTGCCCACCCATTACATGACAGCCTTTTGCAACGCACCATGCCCTCCTTGTCACAAAAGAAAGAATGATCTCACCTGTAAACTTAAACCCAGAGCTCAAGGAGTGTTGGACAGCCCTTTGGTGGGGGAATTTCACAGCACTTTGGGCCAATGTGTCTCCTTTTCCTTAATAGATGCAGGGAGTGTTTTGCTGCCTGCGTAGTTTTTCTTTTCTTGAACAGCCCACCCAAGAGACAGAGTATTCGGTTCCAGGACAGATGCGTTCTCCCACATAGTTCACCGGATTCTCCATCTGCCATCCAATGTATGACGATAAGCACATGCTCAAAGTAGTGCAACATGCATCTGCCTTGAATAACCAAGAGGCAACCGCTACATTCCTACTGGTCCCAAACTGGATGGAAAACAGCACCAACGCTTCTCACAAAACGTGCACCAACAAGGAGGATGTTTGCACTATACTTGGAAATATCCCAAAAACATAAGTACGCCACATCCCAAAGGCAAAAGTGTGCCTACCAGTAAAGCAGAACACCACCCCTGCCAGAAGCAACATGGGACATGCACATCCTAGAAGTCTGGAACAAAGCTGCCAGGGAGGAATTTATTACAAACAACCCATCTTGATTGGAGAAAATAAAATATGGCTGACCTATCACCAGCGGCAATCTGGATTTATAAAAACACAGGCGCCATACCTTTTCTTGAATCACCAACTGAACCATCAGCTGAAAGGACACTGCCAAGAATGGCAAAAATATGTAGGTTCCCCAAAGACTCAAGGAACACAGTTATCAATGCAAATAAAGGCGACATCCATCAGCGATACATTACACAGCCAGGTCCCCTCCCATCATGTGCAACAAAAGCGATTGCTAGAACTTGAGGCCTCTAACTGGAAAGAATGGGCCTTCACAGATGGTCCCATATTACAAACAAAGAAAATGGATCTCATTCTATTGGAGCTGGAGTTTACCACCCGCACACCAACAAAATCACCACAGCAAATCCTGGAGGAACAAGCATCAACAAAACCGTAAACAGAGCCGAGCTAGCGGGAATGCTGCTGCTTTGATAAATGAACACACCCATATTGCGACAGACAGCGCTGGTGCACCATGGCAAATAATAAATAGCTTCCTTTATCCCTCAGCGTATGAAACGGCATAAACATGCCAATCTCCTAGAAACCATCGTACATTACACCCAACTATCTAAAGACTCCATCCATCTCTACAATATAAAAGCTCATGCTGGCATCCTAGGGAATGAGTGCGCTGATGCCATAGCAAAGTGCTCAACGGAAAATCAAAGCGGCCATGATATCCATACTAGCACCGACGCCCATCCCCATTCATCCATATTCTGGCCAGCAAGGGTGGAAAACCCTCCCCCAGCTTACCTATCAGATACTCTTAACACCTGCCAACCAGGGCCTCCAGCATAAAGGCTCACCATTTTCTCAGGGCTCGATGCTGTAAAAACACACATGCACGTCCAACACAAACTAGGTCCAAAATCAAAAAAGGTTTAAAACATTCAGTTCACAAATTGCTACACAAAATACCAAGAACTGATCAAGGAAGGCATTGTCGAGAACGACACAAGTAACTCATTCTGGAAAAATGCAAGTGTCACCTCTGGAGAAAAGAAGAATGTCATGCTCTGCCCTACAGACTTGATATACAACCAAAAGCGTGCCGCTCAGTGCAACCAGATAGAAGGCCAACCAATCTGCCAAAAGCTAGACGGCACTTACCACATATGCTGTCAGACTGCAGTCATCCCATTATAATAATAAATAAAACGATTATTGACAGGCACAACGTTGCTGAACGAATGATTATAAAATCGATAAACAAAGGACACAGGGTGCATGCCTGCTAGCACAAGCAGACGTAGGCATTCGTGGAAAATGGTGCAACAAGGCAACATACGCCGTTCTGAGTAGACACAAGTAGGAATGATTCCAACCTGGCTCTTGCCTTCCAACCTCAATGCACAACAGCAGCAGAAATTTAGCAAGCCAGGTGCAACTATAATTATTCCAACCAGCAACCACGCCCCAAACAAAACAAACACATATCAAACTAGG
>Ga0307942_1001675_pt1 | contig 17820 bp, 15 predicted proteins | sample OrgLakmetagen175_FD_201846 | JGI IMG/M metagenome (GOLD analysis project Ga0307942, IMG submission 201846) | Saline water microbial communities from Organic Lake, Antarctica - #175 | ecosystem: Environmental > Aquatic > Non-marine Saline and Alkaline > Saline | place: Antarctica: Organic Lake... | reverse complement strand
CGGCAACCATGCTGAGTCTTCCCAGGGTGGCATTGAGGGGGGGGCACTAGATTGGAGTGATAGTGCGGCCGGACGGCAGCAACAGTTACATCAACAGCAGCAGCAGCAGCAGCAGCAGCAGCCTCAAGGAAGTGGGGGAGGCGGTGGGCGTGCGCGCACGCTTGGGCTTGTGCCCAGCACGAGTGGGAATGCACAGCCAGGGTTGCCGTGTGTGAGCGGGGCTTCTAATCGTCACACAGGAGGGGATGGAGGTGTGTGTGTGTGCGTGAGTGTGTGTGTGTCCGTGTGTCCGTGTGTGTGTATGTGTGTGTGCGTGTGCGTGTGCGTGTGCGTCTGTGAAGAGGGGGGGTCATTCAATTATGCATAAGAGCAAACCTTTTCACCATAAAGAGCACCTCGCATGAAATCTAAAAAGCACCTCTCATTTAAACATGTACGTGTACATTCACAATCACACACATCCATCCAACACACACATTAACACACACACCCACTTGTATGCGTGCACACACATACACACATTTGCATATATGCATACATTCACACAAGAACAGGTATACACAACTGCATGTACACACATACACACAGGTGCACGTAAACACACAGGCACACGCACACATACACGCACATACACACACGCACACACACACACACACACACACGTGCACACACACAACACACACAAACACAAACACAAACACACACACACACACACACACACACATATACTCACAAACACACACATCTACAAGCACATGTACAATCACGCACAACCGTACAATTACACACACACAACACATTCAAACCCACACAAACACGTACATACAGGCCATACTTCTGGCATCCTGGCGCCACGTCAGCAAATGAGTGGGGCATCCAAGCAGCAGCAGCACAGTGGTGTGTATCTTGCGTGCATAGTGCTTTGTTGTGTCTTGCGTGCACAGTGCGTGTTGTGTCTTGCGTGCACAGTGCGTGTTGTGTCTTGCGTGCACAGTGCGTGTTGTGTCTTGCGTGTACTTCTCTCACTTTGCTTGGTTACCATGAAGATTTCCTAACAAATGCATATCGGACACACACACAAATGCTTATCGGACACACGCCTGACCAAGACTTATATTTGCACACATACACACACACATACACACACGCGCGCACACAGACACACGCACAAACATACACACACATAAACACACAGACACACACATGCATGCGCACAGACACACACATGCGTGCGCACAGACACACGCACACACACATATACACACATACACACACATGCACACATACACACACACACGCACAGTCATACGCACACACATACACACGCACAGGAGCGGGAGCATTAACGGCGGCAGAGGCACATCTGGAGGCCAGCAGTCGTCCGTCTGGAGCATCCTGCCAGCACCCAAACCAATCGGCACAGAAAGCAGCTAGTACCGGTGCTGGTGCTGGTGCTGGTGCTGGTGCTGGTGCTGGTGCTGTGTCTGGGTCTGGCAGGAATGGCAGCGCTCCTGACCCAGCACAAAAACGCACCACTCCGAAAGAGTACATGGACCAACTGAAGCGGGAGCTGCCTCAAGAAAAATTTCACACAGTGCAGGCGCTGCTCAAGCAATACAGGCAGGTTTCATTTGTTTGTTGGGTTGTTGGGTATTTTGTTGGGTTATGTATGTGGCAGGATGAGGCTTTAAGGTTGCAGGACATGCTGGACACAGTGGCTGGTAAAGGCATTAGTAACGGAGGACATGCTGCAACCAGTGACAGGACGAGGCGTTAATGTTGGAGAGCGTGTTGCACACAGTGGCTGGTAAAGGCGTTATTGTTGGAGGGCGTTAGTGTTGGAGCGCGTGCTGCACACAGTGGCTGGTAAAGGCGTTAAAGGGCGTGTTGCAGTGGCTGGTAACGGGGTTAGTGTTGGAGGGCGTGCTGCGCACAGTGGCTGGTAAAGGCGTTATTGTTGGAGGGCGTTAGTGTTGGAGGGCGTGCTGCACACAGTGGCTGGTAAAGGCATTATATGTGATCAAGGCTGCGTGTAATGGAGGTAGCTGTTGGGGTAGTAGAGGTCATGTTTGGTTTTGTAAGGGCTCGAGTCTGGAGGGTCCGCACGCCGTGTGTTTCAAATGCCTGCATCATTTCCTGTCTCTTATTTCGTGGGTGGGGGTGATGGGGTGGTGGGTGAAGGTGGGGGTGGGGGTGTTATGTGGGTGGGGTGTGTGTGTTGTGTGTGTGTGCCATGTGTTTGACATGAGTTTGACCACTGTGTTTGTGCAAGTAACTAGAAAGTAGCGGATCTACTAAAAAGAAGCGGATCTTGCGTGATGATATGATCTGTGACCTATTTCACAGCGCTCAGCCTATGCTGATTAACAAGCTGCAATTTTCCCCACGATCTGCCCACAGACTGTCTAGGGCCGACAGCTGTGCCCACAGACTGTGTAGGGTCGACAGCTGTGCCCACAGACTGTACAGGTCGACAGCTGTGCCTACAGACTGTATAGGGCCGACAGCTGTGCCCACAGACTGTGTAGGGTCGACAGCTGTACCCACAGAATATGTAGGGTCGACAGCTTTGTCCACAGACTTGGTAGGGTCGACAGCTGTTTCCACAGTCTGTGTAGGGCCGACAGCTGTGCCCACAGACTGTACAGGGTCAACAGCAGTGCCCACAGACTGTATAGGGCCGACAGCTGTGCCCACAGACTGTGTAGGGTCGACAGCTGTACCCACAGACTGTGTAGGGTCGACAGCTGTACCCCCAGCCTGTGAAGGGTCAACAGCTGTACCCATAGAATGTGTAGGGTCGACAGCTGTACCCACAGACTGTGTAGGGTCGACAGCAGTGCCCAAAGACTGTAGGGCCGACAGCTGTGCCCAAAACTATGTAGGGCCGACAGCTCTGCCTGAAACTGTGTAGGGCCGACAGCTCTGCCTGAAACTGTGTAGGGTCGATAGCTGTCCTTTTTATTCTATGCTGATCTCGACCTTGAGGAAGTCCTGCTTGCACCACTCCATGAACTCCGCGTGTAATGCCAAACCTCTGTTTTTCCTTCATTGGAGAGGGGCGGGCTGACGTGCCTTTCTATACTATGAACAAGCTTGTTTTTCGTGTTGTGAAATAGGTGAACACCATTAACGTAACATCAATCATTACCTTGAACGTTAGAGTAAAATCAGCCCAGACCCCCACCCTTGACGCAGCGGGAAACATTATTGGTGTATTGACTCAACTTTTTGAACAAGCCTACCATCGATGACTCCAATACTCGGTCACTTTGACAAGCTTTGCATTTCTGTCAGGTCCAATGAACTTGAAGAATGGATTGAGAGAGCATTGGGGACTCCAGTACTTTGACATGTCAGCAAGCTTTGCATACACACACACACACACACACACACACACACACACACACATGTCACGTCCTTAAGTTCATTGGACCTGATGGCAATGCAAAGATTGTTGGCGTGCCCCAGTGCTGGAGTCACAAATGCTGTTTTAATCCTTTCTTTGAGTCCGTTGGGCCTGAAAGCAGCGCAAAATTTCTGCCCCGTTGTGTTGGGAGCGGGGGACACACAAACGCAAATTGTGCTGTGGTTTGTGTAGCACGTGTGTGTTTGTGTGTGTGTGTGTGCAGGTGATTCAGATGTTCTAAGCTGATGGTGAATTCTTCATATCCTGGTCCTCTGACCCAGAGGTACCTGCACAATCTCCCTAACCTTTTATTTTAGAATTGCAGGATTTACAGATGAGCCATTTGTCAAAACGTGCAACTGCTAGGCAGTATCCCTCACCTTTGCACACACACACACTCTGTTTTGAGCTGCGCACAGTTCTGGCAAAAATGCGCAGCAGCTGATCGAAGGCCTTGTGGCGCTCCTCAAGGACCCTGCCACTGTGCACCTCCTTCAGGTGTGTGTTGGGGGGGTTGGAGGGTGCGCTGGTGTGGGTGTATGGCATGTGCAGGGAAAGTCTTTGTGTGGGGGGAGGGGGGGCTGAGTGTGGGTATGTGCACGTGCCTGTGTGTGTGCGCGTGCGTGTGCAAACAGATTAATCAGTTAGGATAAAAAAGTGTTGTGTGAGTCGCTGTTGTTAGTGCGACGCAAGACCTGAGAAACCGGCTATCAGCAACTGAGTGAGGCTATCAACATACACGGTCGCTCTACCCTGTGTTATAAGTAATATTATTATATGTAGTAACAGCTCTACCCTGTGTGGTATTGCTATATATATTATTAATAGATATACTTATAAGTACAGCAACCTGTACTGGGTACCTCTTACTGCATTTCTACACTTCAATTAATGACGCTTGAAACGCACAGGGCTTCACCCACTTCTTGCCCAAGAAGGATCAGCCGTGGGTGACAGAGGTGATCAAGACACACACGGATGCAGCAGCAGCGTCAAAAAGGCAGCAGCAGCTGGAGCAGCAGCAACAGAGACCAAAGCAGCAGCAGAAGCTGAACTTTGGAACCGGGCAGCCTCCAGGGCAGCAGCAGCAGCAGCAGCAGCAGCAGCTGCGACAGAGACAGCAGGGGCAGCAACATCAACAGCAGCAGCAGCAGCAGCAGCAGCAACAGCAGCGGCAGCAGGGGCAGCAGCAGCAGCGACAAAGACAGCTGCTCCCCGTAAAACGCGCACACACAGAGTTAGAAGGGGATGTATTTGACAGTGGGGGCAGGGGCGCAGGTACTAACCACAAAGCTGGTGGATTTGAGAAGGGAAACGGATCTAGTGCCCTGCTTGGGGGCACAGGCCGGCATCCCTCTGGTATGCCGCCTCGCAACCCTCAATTGAGTGGGGTAGTGAGCGCGGGTCGTGGAAATGGAGCTGGGAGGTTGGGGGAAGAGTGTATGCGTACAAGTGGGGGTCCATTGCCGTCAAGACAGCCCACAACTACAGCATCAACCGGGACTTTAACAGGACGGCCAGGGCTCAGTAGTAAGCCAGGTGCACTCGCAAATGCGCCAGCATCAGCAGCGTCTCAACCACCTGCAAAGCGCCCGTGCGTCGGTACTCCCATCCCGGCGTCAGGTGTGCCCTGCGTGTGTGCGTGTGTTTGTGGTTGGGTGGGTGGGTGGGTGAGTGTGCGTAACCCCAAATAAATTAAAATATAAACAAAAAACAAGTACTTACTCCCTTCTGGCTTGTACCTGCCAAATGCTCCATCTTTTTGTTGTGACATTCTCCTACCTAGTCTTTACCGCTCAATATCTGACTGACTTCTTTTCCGTGTGCCCAACATTTTAGCATCCAATGTTTCATCGCCCTCTGTCTGACTGCCTTCTCTCCCGTGTGCGCAGCAATATAGGATCCCGTGTGCCCAACATTTTAGCATCCAATGTTTCATCGCCCTTTGTCCTGTGTACACCGCAAATCATTCGAATATATCAAGAGATGTTATCCTGAGCTCCCTCTTACACTCTCACGGTTGCATACAGCATGCGTGGCATACATGGATTCACACAAATTTAGTCACAAGCCTGTTTCCCTGAAACACGTGCAGCTGCTTGCGGCATGTGCGGCGCAAACCCCATGGCACAACCCCACCAAGCTGCGTGCGGTCATCTGGGTTGTATGAATTGCTGGACCATGCAGCTCGCACAACACTTTTGCTGTGCAGTTTGCAATCGCCCTTCAAGGCGTGGGCAGCTAGTTAGAAAGCACTACAGCTAGTTAGAAAGCACTACAGCTAGTTAGAAAGCACTACAGCTAGTTAGAAAGCACTACAGCTAGGTAGATCAAGGTTGAAGGAATAGCTTAGACTCTCGTGGCTGCTGAACTGTTAGAATGAGCTGAGCAGAGGCCGGTTGGCATTGTGCGTTGTTTTCTCTAAGTAATACAAGGTAGAGCTAAGCAGGGAAATTGAGCGTCACGTACAGCAAGGCAACTGACACTAGAATCCCACTCCTGTGTCCTACCTTAACACATCAGTGCAGCACTGTAACAGTGAGCCACGGTTTCAAATGAGAAAACGGCATGTGCTTTAGACTAGAATCCCACTCCTGTGTCCTACCTTAATACATCAGTGCAGCACTGTAACAGTGGGCCACGGTTTCAAAAAAAGAAAATGGCGTGTGCTATAGACTAGAATCCCACTCCTGTGTCCTACCTTAACACATCAGTGCAGCACTGTAACAGTGAGCCACGGTTTCAAAAGAGAAAATGGCGTGTGCTTTAGACTAGAATCCCACTCCTGTGTCCTACCCCAACACATCAGTGCAGCACTGTAACAGTGGGCCACGGTTTCAAATGAGTGCAGCTCTGTAACAGTGGGCCACGGTTTTACAAGAGAAAATGGCGTCGTGTGCTTTAGACTTTGAACCTGAAAACTCCTCATATTGGAGAGACGATGCCGTGACCAGGTCTTTGGTGCCAACTTCAAAACACATGCCCCCGAGTTTACAGGCTTCTCAATCTGCCACCCAGTATACCATGACACAAAAATGCTCAAGTGCGAGCAACACTCCCTACGATCTGCGATGTGTAGCGAGCTGCCATCTGCCACCTTCCTGTTTCTGCCAAATTGGGAAAACAAGAGGTGATCAAGATAACCCCAAAAATCTGCACTTCGCTTAACTTCATGTGTGCACTATTAGGAAAGCATGGGCCCAAGACTTTCCTGGAGCCTTGCTTAGAGCAGACACAAACAGCTTTATTGAAATCCCATCTGCAACTGTAGAAAGAACAGAAAAAGAACGCAGACAGTGTACACTATCGGCATGGATTAGGACCTGGGTGTTGTTTGTATTTTGCACCACCCAATGGATGCAGAGGCACACAACATCCCACCTGGAGAATGAGAATAAGAGAGCTTGTCTTTGGGGATCAGGTGGTTGAAAGGCAGAAGCCTGCACACCACCACGTTAATGCTCAAGTATTTTTGGGGTTTGTGTTCAATGTCTCGTCTCATCTATATTATTCTTGTTGTGGATCTGATTACATGTAGGCTTACTTTTTTCATGAGTGCTGTGGTGTAGACAGGTAAATCCAAGGCTGTGGAGTGGTTTCCTTGTGTGTTTGCTGTAAATGGTGCCTGTTGCTTTTAGCAGGATGGTGTGAAGGGTGGCCGAGTAAGCGGGGCATTAGCAGCTTGGCAAGTTGTTGTTCTTTTGCCTTTTCTGTCTGTTGAGTAGGGGATGTGTCTACCACAGTAAAAAAGTAAAGTAAAATTCTACGCTGGAAGTCACCTACCAAAGTACCTACTTAATTTCTATGAAATGTATATCGTTTGTTTGGTTATATGTCTCTTAGTTTCATAACCAGGGGTATGGATTGACAGCGTAATCTGCTATGTTATTTCGGGCAACTCCTCTTGCATAATTGGCAGACCTAGTTTGATAAGTGTTTGTTGGGTTTCATTTGGTGCGTGGTTGCTGTGTTGCCATCTTGATTGCCATGCATCAGCCAGAGACTCGGGCTGTAGGCCATCCTTGTAACCCCCTTGTTGGGTTTCGTTTGGTGCGTGGTTGCTGTGTCTGAATAACTATGGTTGCATCTGGCTTGCTGAATTCCCGCTGCTGTTATGTGTGCATTGAGATTGGAAGGTAAGAGCCAGGTTGGAATCATTCCTATCTGTGTCTCCTCGGAAGGGCCCTTTTCCCTGTACTTTTTCTGGTGCCTTTATTTTGATTTGGTTACAGGCTTTTTCCAGACTTCCGCTCAGATGCCCCCCAGAGGCATATATAGCCTCTGGCTTAGGTAACCTTACCTCACCTTACGATTTCCTCAGGCACGCTGCTGCCTCTACTCTCTAAGAGAAACGTAAATGCATGTAAACAGCAAGCTAGGTCACATTTGTAACGTGAACAACTCCTCTCTTGTAAGCAATAGCATAATGTAAAAGAGTCCCAGCAAAAAAGGAAGAACTACTGTGCAAGTAGTAGCATACTCTTCACAGGGAGAAAACCACCCTAGTCCGTCCTTCACTCAACAAGCTCCAAGGGAAAAAGAAAAAAGAAGATACAACCAATAAAGTAAAATAAAATAAACAAAACAGTCTACGTCTGCCCTAGCTGCAGCACCTTCTCCCTGCCTTGCGTGCGTGCGCATGCTTGCACGGGGTTTAACGTGACAAAATGAACATCAAACCTCCCCCAAACGATTCCAGCATGCGAAAAATGAATCTGCTGCCTGGACTATGAAATTACTCTAAAGTTCGTGCCAAATAATCTAGTTGCTGTGCATCCACAAATGATCTGCCAGCCGTTGCGGGTCCTTGCCAGTCACCTCGTCCACCTTCCGGCCTTGTGGGTTGAAGAAGGCAAAAGTGGGGCTGAAGCGCACACCCTGTCAACAAATACGACGGGCATTAAAACAATTTCATGAGGCACACACACAAAGTTACAAGTGGGAATGCTGAAGGTGTTCAGCAATCAAAAATAAATCTTGGCTAAGGGTGTTCAAAATGTATGGATAGCAACAGCATTAGCACGACTGGTGCACACACAAGAATTGAAGTGAGACAAGGCATAATGCATTGAGGGACGTATTGGTTTGGACAGCTGTGCACTTCTACTCATAAACAGAATAAAACCATGTACCTATTTGAGACTAGAGTACACTACACCAACGAGGCTAACGCGGCCACCCCTTCTGCAAAGGACACACACACACACACAGACACACACACACACACACACACACACACACACACACACACACACACACACACACACACACACTTCACACTTCCTGAACTGCAACTTGTGCTCAAAATTTAAAACCATACCTTTGCTCATGCATTCAGTGCCGCACTCACTTTAGTGCCTCATGGCGTCTGACTCCCCACCACTGCACTGAGCAAGCACGGATTTTCAAGCCAACAATTGCCATGCGAAAGCGAGTGCCGCACTCACTTTAGCGCGCTCCTTCATGTAGTCTAATTGCGCCACTGCGTACCTCAGCTGGTCATGCTGCAGAGGGCAAAGCATGACAAAAAGATTACGCTACACAGGCAGTGAAGTACTCCTCACTTCAAGGAAAATTGTCATTTGTGGCTGGCCAATACCTGTCAGCAGCTGGTCAGCAATATAACCTGGCCAAAACCTGTCAGCAGCCGGTCAGCAAAACAACCTGGCCAAAACCTGTCAGCAGCTGGTCAGCAAAACAACCTGGCCAAAACCTGTCAGCAGCTGGTCAGCAAAACAACCTGGTCAAAACCTGTCAGCAGCCGGTCAGCAAAACAACCTGGTCAAAACCTGTCAGCAGCCGGTCAGCAAAACAACCTGGGTGTGTGGTCTAGTGGGTGTGGGTTTGTGGGTGTGTGGGCCAGCCCCGTATGTGGCCGTTGTAACCATAGTCGCTCTATGCCAAACAAACGTGGCGCAGCAGCAACAAGAAACAAGAGCTATGTTATCTGTCTGCTTTATGAGGTAAATACAGGAGGCATTAGCAACAGAAAATGTGTGACGGCAAGCAGCAACACAAATGAGAACAAAAAGCACACAGGCACATGAAAACCACTCCCCAGTAATTGACATAATAATTGACACTAAGCAGGGAGGCAGTGCATGCTAAGCTTTTGCATCTAGTCAGAGATTCAAGACTCGGTGAAAGTGCCATTGAAACGGCTATAATTAAATGCACTTGAGTGCGCTGTACCTCTTGCACATTGCTGTGTGGAGTACCAATTCATTCCCTCTTGCACATTGCTGTGTGGAGTACCAGTTCATTCGCTTTTGGAAACAGAAGGGCTTGTTTTACACCCCCTGGCCGTCGTGCTTTCGGCTCACTTGGAAGTAAATTAGTTGGTGTGCAAAGCAGGACACTGTTCCATAGCACAGTTTATTTCGTGCATACCTTTTTACTCAGTGCGAAGAACGTGGGAAATATTTCGTGGCACTTCTGGCACCACGTGGAGCCGTACTCTACCACTGCCTGTAAGATTGAATGTGTGTGTGTGTGTGTGTGTGTGTGTGTGTGTGTGTGTGTGTGTGTGTGTGCGTGCGTGTGTGTGTGTGTGTGTGTGTGTGTGTGTGTGTGTGTGTGTGTGTGTGTGTGTGTGTGTGTGTGTGTGTGTGTGTGTGTGTGTGTGCGTGCGTGTGCGTGCGTGTGCGTGTGCGTGTGAAAGAGAGTGAGTTGATAGGGGTTAACAAGAAGGACTAAAAGCATCTTCATTTGTCGTGCGTTGTGTGACATGTTAATTACACTCATGTCCAATAACACACACGTCCATTAGAATTGATATTACCTACACACATTTGTTTGTAGAGGTGCTTGAACGTTATGTTAGAGATGTTGATCAAACAAGACCCAAGAACCATCGCATAAATTGTACCAACCGTTTTCCCGTCGCTCTTGTTGGCTTGCATGAAAGCGTCAAACTCTTCATCTGTTGAGGAAGGAAAGCAGGTACAACAAGTTCCCATAGTTTTCGATGCGTTGCATGTGGACACGAGCACATGCCATTATAGTACCTGGCATTATACTATCCTGCTTGATATCCTGAAATATGCTGTGACTTATCAAACCTAGCCGAGTTAGTTTTCGTCCTGTAATTTCCAATTGTCTGCCCAACGGTCCACAATGTGTTTTGTCCACAATGTGTTTTCCAAATGTCTGTCCAACAATCCACAATGTGTATTACAACCAAAGCTCACCCGTTCGGAGGCCCACCATGTGCGGTGCTATAAAGCTAGGAGAGGGGTCTGCCTTGACAGGAGGCTAGAAGCAAAACAGGAGGGGAAATAAAAGTGCGTGAGCACAACTAGAAGAGTTTTGTTACAACGGGTTCTCGTATGCACACATGCATGTTTGTTCCATGTGCGTGCGCGCACGCGCGTGAGTCCGTGCGAGCGAGCGAGCGAGCGTGCGTGTCTGCGTGCTTGCGCGTGCGTCAGTGTGCGTGCGTGCGTGCGTGCGTGTCTGTGTGTGTGCGTGCGTGCGTGTCTGCGTGCTTGAGTGCGTGCGTGCGTGTCTGCGTGCTTGAGTGCGTGCGTGTCTGCGTGCGTGCGTGCGTGTCTGTGTGCGTGCAATGTGTGTATGTGTGTGTGCGTGTGTGTGTGTATGTGTGTGTGTGCGTGCGTGTGCGTGTGCGTGTGCGTGCGTGTGTGTGTGCATGTGTGTGTGCGTGTGTGTGTGCGTGTGCGTGTGTGTGTGAGTGTGCGTGTGTGTGTGTGTGTGTGTGTGTGTGTGTGTGTGTGTGTGTGTGTGTGTGTGTGTGTGTGTGTGTGTGTGTGTGTGTGTGTGTGTGTGTGTGTACCTGCTTTCTCGTTAATTCAGCCATCACTAATGGCTCAGGTCGTTGCAGATTTGAAGGCAGATGGAGAGGCTGAGCCATCTCCTCAGATTGGGCACAGTGTTGTTATGCCATGTGCATTGTAGAATCTCGCTTCTTGTAAATTTTGTTTACAAAATTTTCTTCTGATCGGCTAGTATTTTCCTCTGATCGGCAATCGCGGGGACATCTCCCCCAAAAATGTGATCAGTCCTGCTGGATTATTTTAATCACCTTGAGGCATTGCCAAGGCTCGGAAGCCGGGCTGCTCAGCCTCTAAGCTTAGGCGGAGGTACCAAAATATCATAATACAAGGGTTTTTTTGGTAATTATTTGTTTTTTCCAAGTTGGCGTTCAGTCATCCGAGATCGTCCATCCGAGATCGCGCACAAAATATAAACTTCAAAATGCCTGAAAATATAAACTTCAAAACAAATTTGCTTTGTTTTGAAGTGAACTGTGTCATGCAAGCCAAGGATGAAGGTCTTTCGCGATGCTTACTCCTACCCGTGGGTGTCAGCATCGCCAAAGACCTGGAGCTATCGATGACCGACAAGTGTGAGCAGTGCTCAATGCTCAACACCGATCAACGGGACTTGGTCTTCTGTCTTGGGAAGTTGCCCTGGGGGCGGGTGGAGCCACGCAATAGCCCTTTTTCACTCCCATTGATGCATTGATGCAAACCTACATTCTCAATGACCATAAGTGCATTGCGCGCGCAGTTACTTGATAAATGCATATATACACGGGTAGGAATTGTCCATAGACCTCAGTTCTGAATTTCAGCAAAACTAGTTTTATTCCATGGATGGTGTCCTACTAACACTGTACATTCCTTGCATTATTGCCATGCAAGGACGAATGGTCGGTGCTTGTTTGGATGCTTGTTAGTGGGTTGGTGGGTGGCTACCCATGGATAGTGACAAAGTGAATCAGCAGTGTTGCGTCGTGGAAGGAACTTGCAGTATGGTGGGCCCGGGCATTCATTGATCCATTGTATTAGCTTAAGCCTGTGTACACATGATTTAGTAAGGAAACCAACATCATCGTGTGATGAGGTTCGTAAAGGAAGGTGTTGAACATTCAAATGAATAATATTGCAATGTTGGGAATGAATAATATTGCAAAGCAGGAATTACGTTGTGTTTGAGGCCGAAGACTTTGAGCCAGCGGTATTGTTTTATTCCTTACTGGACTCTAATTGCTCAGATGCCCTCAGCGTGTATCCTAGCGTGCTTGTATTGCACTATCAATACATATAGTTTAAAACCAGGAAAGTTCCAAGTTGGTCAAAATTTGAGGAAGAATAGCCAATTGCAATCAATGCTGTCTGCGACATTCCGAACACCTTTTCAAATCTTTATTTTATTGACCATTCTCTTTGTAAACACAGGGGTACCCTTAATAAAGAAAAAGAAGAACAGTTGATACGCTCAGATTGGCATGCACTAGTGCAATACCCTTCCTTTGACCAAGTGCTTGAGGCCATGGGCCAAACTGCGTTATACGCAGATGTAGGCACCTTTCTGAAGCAGTACCATAGCTCTGACTTGCAGAGGGAGAGGGAGGCGATCCTGAGGTAGGCCAATCCAATATATACTCGCACTCAAAATTTTCCCTTCTACATGCCCTGCCCGCATAACATTATGGGGTACAAGTAGGATAAATCAATGTGTGCATGTAGGTAAGTTGCGTGCGTTTGATTGCCTTTGAGCGAGAGCGCCTACTGCTAGGTGCATGTGTGAAATAAAGAGTGATGAGAGGAATTGAAGGTTGCGTGACTAGACAAGTGTTATCGCATAAATCTCTGCCGCATGACATAAGGACATTAATTTAACCTCATGCAATGAAAAAAACATCTCTCTCTCTCTCTCTTTTTTCTCTTCTCTTATATGCAGGCCACAAAAGCGCCAGCGTGCGCTAATTAACTACTTCCCTCAGGTGTGTGAAATGATGACTAAACAAGTAGCAACCCACTTGCCACTGATCAGCCTGTGAAGTTCCCGCAATGCGACAGGTTGCAGCCTTAAGTGCACTGATCACCGCACTTGTCAAATCTGGAGTCACACACGACATTCCCTTTCACTTTCTCCCCTCTTGCAGGCCCTGATATCAGGCCCGCCCAGCCAAGGAGCGCCCCTGGCAGCAGGCATCTTTGCTGCTACCTCTCAGCAGGTGCGTGTGCAAAATCTGTGGGGTGCGTGTGCGTAAGATGTGCACAGCAAGCACTTGCGTGTGTTGATGGTGAGGGATAGGGTATGTGATGAGAGGGTTATTGACCGGGCATGGCGGTAGACCTTACCGAGAGCACCTGATTGACAGGAGAACTCTTGTCAATCAGCACTGAGGTCCGTCAGCATCTGCGCAGCAAACAGCACGAGCGCCAGCCACAAGCGCTTTGTGACATCATCTTGCTGCCCTCACGTCTTTATTGCATGTTCTCGTCTGTGCTTCAAAATCTGCACCCCTGTGCACTGCCCTCTGAATTCACAGTCCGGACATTCAAACATGCGGGTTTTACCACCACCCCCTCCACCGTCGACGTCTGTTCCCTCGACTTGGCTGCCACCCCACCCACGCGCTCTACTAACCCTATCTCTTTCCTCTCCTTGAACCCCAGTACATGCACTGTGATGTGAGGCTTCAATCCCACCCCCTTGCACGCCCTCCCCCTCCATCTGCCATCTGTCATCTTCCTCCTGCTCCACTTCATGCTTGTGTCCTGTCCCTTGCCACCCATCGCTGCCCTCCTCCCTTATGCTTGCTTGCCTCTGGTCTCTCCCTCCGCCCCTGTCTGTCTGGATACCGCTTTGTGGGTCTGTGTGTGTCAGCGTGTATGTGCGTGTGTGTGTGTGTGTGTGTGTGTGTGCGTGTGTGTGTGTACTTGGGTGCTCACACATACTTCATGCAGCTGCTCACCATGGTAGTGATGTGTGCGGTGGGAGCGGTCTCTCCGAGAAGGTGCACTCTGAGATGGTGCACTTAGAGATGGTGTACGCTGCTGCTGCTGCTGCTGTTGGAATCCATGAGGGGGTGGCACGACCTCCTCCATCTCATAGTCGTCTGCACCTTGCCTGTGCGTGCATATTGTATGTGTGAGTGATGTGAGGAGTGTAATGATTATTAATATGTATATGCATGTATGTAATTATATATAAGAGTATTTGAGTGTGAGTGTGCGCGCATATATATTATACTGATGACATTACATTGAGGACACATCTCGTGTTTGCATCATGTGTGCATATACATTATACTGATAACATTACATTGACGACACATCTCGTTTTTGCGTGCGGGCATATACTTTACACTGATGACATTACATTGAGGACACATCTCGTTTTTGCACATCATGTGTGCATATAACATTATACTGATGACATCACATTGAGGACACATCTCGTGTTTGCATCATGTGTGCACTTGGCAACATTGTGGAATGATTAGGCAGCAAAGACGGACGTGTGCTCAAAAGTTAGCGAGCGCCCATGCGTGTTTCTGATTCGCATTGGAGGTACTGATTACTGCCTGCGGGGTGTTTTGTTGCTAGGGGTATGCCCTCAAAGACAGCGCGCGGCATCCCGCCCTCCTTTTAATACATTCTCAGATCAAATTTAAATAGGGTTGGCCAGAACCATATATATACGGTGTGTATACGGTATTTTTGGCAGGGAATTCACCATATATGCGGTCATATACGGTTTTATATATACGGTTCTGGCCAACCCTACTTTTAAATTAAAGGCAGCCTCAGATCACTGTTTAAGCACCCAGCAGCTATCTCTGGGTTTGCAAGGCAAACCGGCTATCAATAGAAGAACACACACTCATGTGTGTTGTCCTGCGCCACATCACACTGTTCTTTGGACGTCCTGTTCTGCGCCACATCATACTTCTTTGTGTTCTCTGAACGTCCTATTCTGCGTCACATCATACTGTTATTTGGACGTCCTGTTCTTTGGACGTCCTGTTGTGTTCTTTGGACGTCCTGTTCTGCGCCACATCATACTGTTCTTTGGACTTGCATTACGTTGTGTTTTGACTTGATGGGTGATCATCACACGTGCTCTGCTGCCAGGGCCAGGCAGCCGCGCACGACCCAACCAGGTAGCCGCGCACGACCTAACTAGGCAGTCGTGCACGACTTAACCAGGCGGCCGCGGTAGTGCATATGCGTCACAGGTTGCAAACAATCATACTGACATGATGCCAATTTGAAAGGGTGGTGCAAATACGTCAAAGGTTGCAAGCAATTATACTGATATGTTGCCTAATTGAGAGGATGGTGCAAGTGCGTCACAGGTTGCAAACAATTATACTGATATGTTGCCTAATTGAAAGAGTGGTGCAAGTGCGTCACAGGTTGCAGACAATTATACTGATATGTTGCCTTATTGAGGTGGTGCAAGTGCGTCATACGTTGCTGTTTGCAATCATGCTCTCATGATGCCTGATTGAGAGTGTGGTGCGTCAAACGTCACAATGAATTATGCTCGCCTGACTGAGAGGGTGGTGCCTATGCATTAAAAGTCACGAGAAAGTATGCTTGCCTGACTGAGAGTGTGGTGCAAATGCGTCAAAAGTCACAATAAATTATGCCTGCCTGACTGAGAGGGTGGTGCCAATGCATTAAAAGCCACGATAAACTATGCTTGCCTGACTGAGAGTGTAGTGCCAATGCGTCGAAAGGCACGATACATTATGCTTGCCTGACTGAAAGGGTGGTGGTGCCAATGCGTCGAAGTCACGAGAAATTATGCTTGCCTGACTGAGAGGGTGGTGCAAATGTATCAAAAGTCACGAGAAATTATGCTTGCCTGACTGAGATGGTGGTGAAATTGCGTAGGGACAGTGACTTATGACTCACAAGCAAGCACACTTGCCTAGTCGAAAGTGTGGCAGGCCTGTGTCACATAGTCAGTGTCTCTTGTGACTAATCTCTAGTCACTGGTCTCTAGTCACTAGTCTCTAGTCTCTAGTCTCTAGTCACTAGTAGAAAATGTGGCAGGCCTGTGTCACAAAGTCAGTGCCTCTAGTCACTAGTCTCTAGTCTCTAGTCACTAGTCTCTAGTCACTAGTCACTTGCCACTAGTCTCTAGTCACTAGTCTCTAGTCACTTGTAGAAAGTGTGGCAGGCGTGAGTCACAAAAGCAGTGCCTCTAGTCACTAGTCTATAGTCATTAGTAGAAAATGTGGCAAACGTGAGTCACAAAGTCAGTGTCTCTAGTGACTAGCCTCTAGTCTCTAGTCACTAGTCTCTAGTCACTAGTCCCTAGTCACTAGTCACTTGTAGAAAGTGTGGCAGGCCTGTGTCACAAAGTCAGCGTCTGTAGTCTCTAGTCACAAGTCTCTAGTCACTAGTCACTAGTCTCTAGTCTCTAGTCTCTAGTCACTAGTCCTTAGTCACTAGTCACTTGTAGAAAGTGTGGCAGGCGTGAGTCACAAAGTCAGTGTCTCTAGTCTCTTGTCTCTAGTCACTAGTCACTAGCCACTAGTCACTAGCAGAAAGTGTGGCAGGCGTGAGTCACAAAGTCAGTGTCTCTAGTCACTAGTCTCTAGTCTCTAGTCACTTGTAGAAAATGTGGCAGGCCTGTGTCACAAAGTCACTGCCTCTAGTCACTAGTCACTAGTCTCTAGTCTCTAGTCACTAGTCTCTAGTCTCTAATCACTAGTCACTAGTCTCTAGTCATTAGTAGAAAATGTGGCAGGCCTGTGTCACAAAGTCACTAGTCTCTAGTCACTAGTCACTAGTCACTAGTCTCTAGTCACTAGTCTCTAGTCACTACTCTCTAGTCACTAGTCTCTAGTCACTAGTCACTTGCCACTAGTCTCTAGTCACTAGTAGAAAGTGTGGCAGGCGTGAGTCACAAAGTCACAAGTCTCTAGTCACTAGTCACTAGTAGAAAATGTGGCAGGCGTGACTCACAACTCAGTGTCTCTAGTCACTAGTCTCTAGTCACTAGTCTCTAGTAGAAAGTGTGGCAGGCGTGACTCACAACTCAGGTACGCAGTTCTTGCCTGAAATGATGATGCAGCTTTCCAGCACTAGCTGAAGAGGGTGCACACAGCCGGCGACTCCATTGGACCTGCATATATACATAAAAGCGGTTGTTAACGACATGGCTACCTACCTACATATAAAGCTGCTGTGTGTGTGTGTGTGTGTGTGACGCAACAGATGTTACCAGTAACAAGGTGGGTGTGGGTGTGGGTGTGGGTGTGCGTGTGGGTGTAACAAGTTGGGTATGGGTGTGGGTGTGAAGGTTAAACAGTTTAGAAGTACTTTAAAGAAAGATTGTGCGTGTGTTTATATACAATAGTGTGTGCAAACTTCAGAGTGCGCGCGTTTGTGCACGTGCGTGTGCATGTTTGATGGGGTTTGAATTACTACGGAGCAAACTATGGAGCAAAGTCAGCTTTCTAGATACCTCTTATAAAAAGTGCACACAGCCACCCCCACCTCTACAACTGTGTCCCAACTCCCAATCCCCTCCCCCACTCCTTCAACCCCACCCCCACAACTGTGTCCCAACCCCCACTCCCCCACTCCTTCAACCCCACCCCCACATCTGTGTCCCAACCCCCACTCCCCCACCCCCAC
>Ga0307942_1001674_pt1 | contig 17820 bp, 9 predicted proteins | sample OrgLakmetagen175_FD_201846 | JGI IMG/M metagenome (GOLD analysis project Ga0307942, IMG submission 201846) | Saline water microbial communities from Organic Lake, Antarctica - #175 | ecosystem: Environmental > Aquatic > Non-marine Saline and Alkaline > Saline | place: Antarctica: Organic Lake... | reverse complement strand
TACCTCCAGCCGCCCAGATTTTGTGCTGGTTACTCCCATCGCTGCAAAAACACAAAAACAACAAACTAATGTAGGGGGGTGGGTTCTTCGGAGTGGCAGGGGGCAATTGAGGGAGACTGGGAGCATCCCAGCAGCACCGCCAGCCACCTGTAGAGCCACCAACCCCAGACAGCACCGACCTAAAGACCTCAGCAAAACTCGGCGTGACATCCACCTCGTCGAGATCAAGTATTGTGAGGACACAAGACCTCAGAACCAGCTGAACGCCGCAAAGGAACATCACAAAGACCTTTGCAACATTCTCCAAGGAGCCTCTGTTACTCTTCAAATCATCCTTTTGGGTGTGGGCGGCACCATCTACTAAACTCACACTTTGAAGCCTTTCGAGGAATTGGGTCTCGATTCTCAACTTAAGCGCCTAAGTTAGGTTACAGGATTTACAGATTAAGCCATCAGTCAAAACGTGCAACTGCTAGGCTGCGTAAATTAACGTGCACAAAATGTGTTGTTGTAGCTCCAGACTCGTAGCACCTACAAGAAAAAAACTGGAAAGGGAAACAAGGCACAACGCTGACTGTGACATTGCAGCACTGAAGACCTAAAGACCTCAGCAAACCTCGGCGTGAAATCCACCTCGTCGAGATCAAGTATTGTGAGGACACCAGACCTCAGAACCAGCTAAACATTGCAAAGGAACAGCACAAAGACCTCTGCAACATTCTCCAAGGAGCCTCCGTTACTCTCCACATCATCCTTTTGGGTGTGGGCGGCACCATCTACACACTCACACTTTGAAGCCTTTCAAGGAACTGGGTCTCGATTCTCAAAGAGTTAAGAAGCTTTCTCCAAGCTCCATGTGCACTCTGTGAACTTTGCTGCCAATCTTGTCCATACCAGACGTGCCCTTTCCAGTACTGTTATCAACTCTCATCAGGAGCCGGTTTCAGGCCAAGCCTGCAACCCTCTTAATCCCCATTTATTTTTCCTTTCCTTTACGCGGTGGAGGAGCTTTACGGTACTCGGTACCAAAGTGGCTCCTTTTCCTTAATTATTGTGAGGAGCGGCTTTCACTGCCTGCGTAAATTTTTTCTCTTTTTCTTGAAGTTGGGGGCACAATTTACAATCAGTACACTATAACTTCCTCACTGAACCGGGCATCTCTCTGCACAAAAAAGTGCACCGACTAGCCACTGTTACACTGCCATGCAAAAAAAAACTCCAAGGTCACAAGAACAAGATCAAAATACAATTTAACAACGACAGTGATAATAGGGATCTGGAGGGGGTGTAGAGCGGTAGAGCGGCTGGCTTCAGGAGGGCTAGGCGCAGGCCGGATCGCATGGCTGACAATCCGCCAGATCCTCATTAGTCTCTCTGTTGTTTCTCCTTTTCGATCTGTAACGGGGCTCTGGCTAGTGTGAGCCTTTCCTTGATGCACGATAATGTTTTCCAGCATAGACATTTACTTGTACTTTTAATCATGAAATGTACGCAGCCGTTACTAACAAATGGTGGTTTCTGACTGGAAGAAGGGGCGGTGTGCAGCACACAAGCTTGTCAAGACCAGTCAGCAGCCGATCAGCCTATATTGAGAACATTTTATGTTTCGTTAAGTACAGCACGCCGAAAAACAGGAGCACTTCAACAGTGAGAAAACCATACTTGTGTTCACATGTATTTGTCGTAAAATTCCGTTTTGATGTAGTCAGATGACTACAACATTGCGTTAATGTTCCTTCCAGTACATCAATGCAATGACTTATATTTGAAGAGAGAGAAGCTGCTTCGAAATAAGAGGTACTGGAGTACAATTCTGTTCAGTACCAATGAGTAAATTCTGAAAGGATACCAGGTTTGCAGGCTTTTCAGGCAATGGCAGAATGCAGGGTCTCTTACAGACTTACAGACCACCTGGGAGCTGTGGACTAAGCACGCTGATGAGACATTCAACTAGGCCAGAATGGGGCTCAAACAACCTGCCTTAGAAGGACTCCCTTCCAGCATAATTTTCTTTGCACGAACATGCTCACATGATATCTTTTAAACGGTCATGGGGCTCTCAGGTTTGCACTGCCATCACCCTCTCACTCAGAGTTATACATTTTCTGGTGTTCAGTAAGCATGCCTGAACTGCCATGTTGTGGCATGCCTGCGATTCTTATTTTGTCTTAGGCTTTGCCTTACACATCTCAATTCGAACCTCAAAATCTATATCCATTTTTCCGTCACAGGCAGTCTGTCTCAGTGTGCTGGAAGATACTAGCACCAGACCCATCAGCCCAATTTAGTGGCTGCCAATCCTTTGTAATCTAATCTAATCTTAGTTGGTGGACCCAACCACGCACAACAGCAAACTGCCACTTATCGTTCTTGGTTTGCAGTCCCTTTTTCTAGAATTGAGCGTATGCCAACTACTGTACCACAGTCATCTTGATCTGTCCAAACACGTCATGTGCAATGTCAGTAGACTCCACTTGCGTGCGCATACTTTAAAAGTCGAGGCAGCAGCTTGCAAATGGTTCTTGCGTCGTATGGAACCAATGTCCTGGTGAAGATGAACTAGGTGCATGACCTTTTATTTTGCCAAGACCATTGGGTTTTAAGCTGAGGAAACATTTCTCCTTTTTGTTTACGCCTTTTTTTGTTGTGAACCAACGTCTACACTTTGATGTGTTTTTGCCTACTTCTTCTCGTTTCTGGAAGGTTAGCATTTTCCAGTTGCGTTACAGCCCTTTTTTTACTTGGTTTATTTGAGGTTTACCTCGTTCTCATAGGTTGAGCAGTTATTCCAGGTTGAATGCCTTTGTAATCTAAACCAAACTAAACTAAACTTACACCTTTTTTTTTAAAGACTATTCAGCAGCCCTACCCTTTCTGCAACAGGCCGTCTGAGGTCAAAAACCAAATTCACAATCTTTTCTCTGCAGAGCACTAGATTTTATCTCTTTCTTCCTGAGCTTAGGGATTCATTTGTGGCTGGCTGAGACCAGTCAGCAGCCATTCAGCCAGACAACCTGGCTGAAGGTCAACCCCTATTGTAACCATTGTAATCTAATCTAATAGACCAAGACTCCAAGACTCTTTAAGCCACTCTTTTGCGACGCTGTACAAAAAACATCTCGCAGATATCCAGACGTCTAGGTATGTGCTATTACAATCCGCGTTGCCCCCAGCAAAAACTATACCATCACCTTTTCGGCGACTTGCAGAGCTTGCTTGGCTCTCTAAACGTTGTCACTACTAAATCTAACATCCAAATATAAATCGCGAGCTAGCTGTATTATCATCAATGGAGACAGGAGGAGCTTAGAGCTCATCTTTCTGGTCCTCTCCACCTTCAGACTTCTTGGGGAGCTCGTAAGCCACCTTGGCGTGCTCCTTGATGAATTTGGTCAGGGCCTGTGGAGAAACGGAAAGAAGTCAGCATTCATGGCGCGGACTACAATCTGCGCATTAATAAGAAAACAAGTTCAGAACACTCACGTGCACATGCGATGCAAGCAGGGCTTCTTTTTAAAACCATTTAAGGAACGCCACTGCTGCAAGTAAGTATGGTTAGGATCTTCTTATAAGCCAAATTTGCTAACCGTCCTCGGTGGACGGTAGCAGTGGCAGGAAAAAAGCACAGGCAAATTTTTTGCCCAGTTAGTGGGAGGAACGAATCATGTGACTGGCAGTTACTTGGTTTTTCAGTTGAGTACGACTAGCCTTGTAGTATCCAGTTTATTGGACATGGTATGTTCTGGATTTAATATTGCGGGCAACTAGCAGAGCAAACTACATAAAGCTTATTTATAATTATCCAGATGGTCGACTCAACCTTCCAGCCATGGGGAGGAGAGGCGCAGCAGCCGACTAGAGTGTGTGTGTGTATGTGTGTGTGTGTATGTGTGTGTGTTTGTTTGTGTGTGTGTGTGTGTGTGTGTGTGTGTGCGTGGTACAGTGTATGTCTGTGTTACAGCAAAGGTGAATGTAAGAAGCAACAGAGAAAAGAGTATTGCCAGCAGTCAGAGGTGCACTTTGCGCCATTGTTTGAGAAAGACTCGACCCTGGCTCAACCATCATCCAGCATAATCTTGATGAAAACTGCTTTTGGGGAGGTAGTGGTTCTATGGTGATATTTCCTTGTGACTTAAGATTTTCTTTAGCGCATCCCAAGGGAGGGCAAAGAAGACTTGGAGTCATTTTGGATTCCACCCTAAAACCGCTACCTCCCTAATCGCAGCTTTATATGTGGTTGTGCTGGATGAGAAGAGAATAGTGTCTGCTTATGGCGTGGGTGGTACCTAGAAAAAGAGGTACCCACACCACCAACCCACACCACCAACGCCTATCAGGCACCAACCGTTGAACTATTTGGGGTCGCGTCTATTATGCTGAACCCTTTAAGGCTGTCCCCATGAACAACCCCCCCCCAAGCAGTCTAACTTACCTCTCCACCCAATTAAAGCCCCCTAACCTCATCCAAATGCAAGGTACTTGATGTCATATCAAAAGCATTGACATTTGCTGGAACTTTGGCATTCCAGATGTTTTTCCAAAACTTGTGTCCTTCTACACCTCCGGCGTAAACAAACAGGAAACTGGTCAGAGTCACACAAACACACACTGACACACACACAAACAAGCACACACACACACACTCACACAGGTGAAATTTGACACAAAACAACCGTGTAACACAATGCTGCCACACCTTGAGGCTGCGGTCTCCACCCTCAAAGGAGATGGGCTTTGCGCCCTCCTCGGCTGGGATGATGAAAATGCTCGGGAAGCCAGAGGCAGCAATCTCAGGGTGCTCGTTCTCTGTGCCGTCCATCTTGGCGACGACCACGCTGTCAATCTGTGTGTGTAATGTGTGTGTGTCAGTGTATGTCAGTGTGTGTAAGTGAGTGGGTATGCGTGTCAGTATGTATCAGTATGCGTGTGTGTCAGTATGTGTGTCAGTGTGTGCGTGCGTGTGTGCGTGCGTGTATGCGTGCATGTGTTTGCATGTATGTGTATGTATGTGTGTATGTACGTGTGTGCATGTGTGTTGTGCAATATGATAACTGTGCAAGGCAATCCATCAGTCTGAAACTGCAACCCTCTGTCCATGCCAGATCTGTCGCACCCACCTTCTTGAAACGCTTGCCCAGCTTCTTGTAGATGGGCTCCAAGGTCTTGCACTGTGGGGGTTACATGACAGGCAACCGCACGTGTGAGAGATGGAGCAGGGGGCGTGGTGCTCATGTCTGTGGTGATGAGTGTATCAGAGACCGTGAAAGGCAACCGCACGTGTGAGAGATGGAGCAGGGGGTGTGGTGCTCATGTCTGTGGTGATGGGTGTATCAGAGACCGTGAAAGGCAACCGCACGTGTGAGAGATGGAGCTGGGGACGTGGTGCTCATGTTTGTGGAGATGAGTGTATCAGAGACCGTGAAAGGCAACTGCACGTGTGAGAGATGGAGCAGGGGGCGTGGTGCTCATGTTTGTGGTGATGGGTGTGTCAGAGACCGTGAAAGGCAACCGCACGTGTGAGAGATGGAGCTGGGGGCGTGGTGCTCATGTCTGTGGTGATGAGTGTATCAGAGACCGTGAAAGGCAACCGCACGTGTGAGAGAAGGGAGCTGGGGGCGCGGTGCTCATGTTTGTGGAGATGAGAGTATCAGAGACCGTGAAAGGCTGCCCAAAACAGGCTGCTCCAAACCGTACAGACAGTCTCAAACAGTGTGTGGTAAGAACTGTCAGGAGCTAGTACTCTCACAGGGTTTTCTCTGTGGGTGGTACAAGTCTGTGGTGCTACACCAGACACTCTTCACAATTTTACAGCGCTTTACACAAGCAGCCTAGCAGCTACTCTTTTTGATTGGTGGCTAAACCTGTGACCTCTGTAACCACACATGACTAGGGTTGGCCAGAACCGTATGTATACACCGTATATGACCGTATATTTGATGATTTCCCTGCCAAAGATACCTTATACATCGTATATATATGGTTCTGGCCAACCCTACACGTGACCTGTCATGGGCGTGGCAGGCAGGCTGCAATGCTTTATTCACACACACCTAAACAAGCGTGCGAACAAGGCAAGATGTGCACGGCTGCGGTGTTTCGTTCGCACACCTAAGTCATGCTTCGTTCGCACACCTAAGTCATGCTTCGTTCGCACACCTAAGTCATGCAAGGCAAGGAGCACGCGGTACGCAGGGTGACTTACAACCTAAGATTACAGTCTCCCTTGGGTGCCTTGCCAGCAGCACGATTACAGAAACGCATGCCTGCATAATTATGCGATGCTTAGACCAAAGAGCACTGGCTGGGAGCCTCTTTTGAGCCTTTGGAGCAGCGGACACCCACTCACAACCCCTCTAAATCTCCCTAGAGTCGCACATGCCTACTTACTACCAGGAAGCGGCTCAAAGTGCATGCCTACTATCTGGCCACACCGCAATTAGACAGCAGGCACACACAATTAGACAACAGGCAAAAACAATTAGACAGCATGCACTCCGCAATTAGACAGCAGGCTCTCTGCAATTAGACAGCAGGCACTCTGCAATTAGACAGCAGGCTCTCTGGCTTGCCCATCGACACCGCAATTAGACAGCAGGCACTCTGGCTTGCCCAGTCACACCGCAATTAGACAGCAGGCACTCTGGCTTGCCCATCGACACCGCAATTAGACAGCAGGCACTCTGGCTTGCCCATCGAACCACTCACGTGTCCACACCAAGGAGCGTACACCTGCATGCGACAAATATGTGAGTGTATGTGAGTGTCTGTGTGTGTGTGCGTGTGTCTGTGTGTGTGTATGTCTGTGCGCTGCGTGTTGAGTTACGTGTGGGTGGCTGTGTGTCACGCCCTCTGAGTCATTGTGCCTATTTGTTTGCATGCAAGAGGACAGTGTCTTTAAGTAAATGTCTGCTGTGTGTGTATGTGAGCATGCGAGCAGGTGTGTGTGTGCGTGCTTGTTGCTCAGCTGTTTAATCTGATCACACACAAAGGCACTTGATGTGATAGCCAGACTGATCAAGTCACTTAATCTTACAGCCAGACTGATTAAGTCACTTGATGTCATAGCCAGACTGATCAAGTCACTTGATGTGATAGCCAGACTGATCAAGTCACTTAATCTTACAGCCAGACTGATTAAGTCACTTGATGTCATAGCCAGACTGATCAAGTCACTTGATGTGATAGCCAGACTGATCAAGTCACTTGATGCGATAGCAAGACTGATCAAGTCACTTGATGCGATAGCAAGACTGATCAAGTCACTTGATGCCATAGACAGACTGATCAAGTCACTTGATGCCATAGCCAGACTGATCAAGTCACTTAATCTTACAGCCAGACTGATTAAATCACTTGATGCGATAGCAAGACTGATCAAGTCACTTGATGCGATAGGAAGACTGATCAAGTCACTTGATGCCATAGACAGACTGATCAAGTCACTTGATGCCATAGCCAGACTGATCAAGTCACTTAATCTTACAGCCAGACTGATCAAGACACTTGATGCCATAGACAGACTGATCAAGTCACTTGATGTGATAGCCAGACTGATCAAGTCACTTAATCTTACAGCCAAACTGATCAGTTGAGCAGCGCGCGCACATAAACCTGCAACCCAGCCAGCCGCACCAAAGAGGATGGTCATCACCGACTGTTTGGTATCATGGCGACCCCACATCAAAGCTGGTTAGAGCGTTCAACTGGACAGACCATAATGACTCATCAGAGCCTCTCTCTCTCTCTCACTCTCTCTCAAATATCGATAACATATTAAGCAACACGGCCGAGTTTGCTGAGTTGTTAAGTAACATTGTCGAGTGTGAGACACAGGCGCTTTGCTGCGTGGCAAGTGTGAGACACAAACGCTTTGCTGCATGGCAAGTGTGAGACACAGGCGCTTTGCTGCATGGCAAGTGTGAGACACAGGCGCTTTGCTGCATGCCAGGAGCTCCAGGTCTTGCAGTGCAGCAAAGCGACCTGTCACTCTTGCTCCTCTGTTCTTCTCCATCCTTCCGTCATCTTGGTCACAACTCCCCGCCTCGTGCATCTGTCACGACGCATATGATCAGGGGACAGCACTACCCGCCTCGTGCATCTGTCACGACGCATGTGAATATAAGGGACAGCGTACCTCCAGCAGCACGTCTTTTGTGGGGTCCATCACGATGCTGTCCACTGTCTTGCCCACCACGGTGGTCACTCCATCGTCATCAGTGGCCTTCTCAGGCACGGCAGCGGACTTGAACTCTTGCTGCAAGCCATCAAGGGACAAAACGCACACAACCAAGTAAGAGTTGTCGTCCTGTCAAGGCCTTCTCTGGCACGGAAACGGGCTTGAGGAGGCTGTTTGTTTAAAACCCTTTCAAGAACCATTAGCAGCAAAGATGAGAGTTTGCTTTAAGCTTTGTACAGGCAACACCAGCACATAGATTTAGGAACATCCTACTTATTGTCCACACACACGCATACACACACGCTCACGCACGCACGGACAAATACACCCCCTCTCTCTCTCTCTCTCTCTCTCTCTCTCTCTCTCTCTCACACACACACACACACACACACACACGCACGCACACACACACACACATGCACACACATGTACACAAATACACACGAAAGGCGCAGTGCCATCAACACCACCAGGCAAACTTGGGCACGAGGCTTTGCACAAGCAAGGATAACCACGCTTTGCACGGGCAAGGATAACTATAAGCAGGATTACTACAAGCAAGGATAACAGCGCTTTGCACAAGCGAGGATAACTGCACCCATCCTGCCATCATACACACAACCACCGTAGCAAAGATATAACTCTGCTCGTTGTGCCGTCAAACACACAACCACCATGGGTGAGAAAACAAATCACATACGAACACAATGTACAATCACACTTACACACGAAGTCGTTCACGTGTGCTCTCCCCACTCACAGGTGCTGTGCCGTCAACCACGCCCTGGCAGAACTTGAGCAAGCTTGCCTCTGTCACTTCCTCGTTCAGCTTGTACTTCTTGTTGCCGTCCATGAAGAAGCCGATGATCTGCACACACACATACACACGACATCAGTCTGCGCAGTTGAGCAAGCTTGCCCCTGTCACTTCCTCGTTCAGCTTGTACTTTTTGTCGCTTGGTCCATAAAGATGCCAAAGACCTGCACACACATAGGCACGCACACGCACACACACACACACACACACACACACACACACACACACACACACACGCGCGATCAACTTGCACAGTTGAGCAGCTTGCCTCGCAGTACCTCCTGTTCTGTTGTTTGGGAGCGCAACATCAAAAGCATGGCACAAGCATATACATCAAAAAGGTGTCGTACCAACACAGCTAGGATGGCGCGAGCACACACATACACACAATCATAACACACATAATTACAAAAATGCACAGGCTCACACGCGCAAACAGACACACATAAGAACAAGGTGTGTACGACAGGGGAGGCTGCTAGCTCTGTTTTATGGTTTAGGAGTGCACAGCATCAAGCACACAGCGTGCAGTTTGAACGGGCATGGCGTGTGCACATACGCAACCCATAACACCGACACGTACTCACACAGACAGCACGGACCGCAGGGGAGGCACCGACACGTACTCACACACGCACGCACACACACAGCACGTACCGCAGGGGAGGCAGCATCAGCTAGGCCAAAGAACTTGGTCACGGGTCCGTGGGTGGGGCCCTCGTTGTCCACTGTCACAAACACCTGAGTGGATGTGTATGTGTGAGTGTGTGGGTGGGGCCCTCGTTGTGCACTGTCACAAACACCTGAGTGGATGTGTATGTGTGAGTGTATGGGTGGGGCCCTCGTTGTCCACTGTGAGTGTATGTGTATGTGTGAGTGTGAGTGTGAGAGTGTGAGTGTGTGAGAGTTTGCGAGTGTTTGCGAGTGTTTGTGAGTGTTTGTGGGTGTTTGTGAGTGTTTGTGTGAGTTTGTGTGTGTGCGTGTGTGTGTGTGTGCGCGCGCGAATGTGTGTGCCCTTGAGCTCCACAGTCGACAGCATCTGTTTTGTGTGTGTATAAATGGGATCAAAAATCAAAGCATATAACAGCAACACCATTAAATCAAGCAGCAGCATAGTAATCGCAGTTAAGTATAGCAGCCACATATCATGCCGGCTTCATCTTTGGGCGGCCAAGGGGTCATTCAGCATAAAACACGCACAACACACACACGCACGCACAACACACACACACACACGCGCCCATTACACGCACCAGCTTGCCCTTCATCTTCTTGGCGGTCTCCTTGAAGGCCACGTAAACTGGGGCGTCCTCAGCAAGGTCGGCAGGCTTGGCCCACAGGATGACCTATGAGGTGTGTGTGTGTGTGTGTGTGTGTATGTGTGAGTGTGAGAGTGTGTGTGTGTGTGAGTGTGTGCATGCATGTGTGTGCGTGCACGCGCGCAAGTTTATGTATGTGCATGCATGAGACTTGGTTCATGGCCAGTTTATTTGCTGCAGACCTCCTCGTCTCTCTGTGTCGCAGCTACGTGAAGTCAATCATGTCTCATTACCAAGTGTATGTGTGTGCATGCATGAGACTTGGTTTATGGCCAGTTTGATCTGCGGCAGACCTCCTCGTCGTTCTGTGTCGCAGCTACGTGAACTCAATCATGTCTCATTACCAAGTGTATGTGTGTGCATGCATGAGACTTGGTTAATGGCCAGTTTGATCTGCTGCAGACCTCCTCATCTCCCTTTGTCACAGCTACGTGAACTCAATTGTGTCTCAATACCAAAACCACAGGCTCCACCCACGATCTACACACCGTGAAGCCGTACACAAACCACAGACTCCACTACAGACCACTCCGCTCCACTCCACTCCACTCCACCACAGACCAAAACCACAGACTCCACCCACAATCTACACACCATGAAGCCGTACGCAGTGGCCCAAACAGCACCCCCCTCCCCACCTGCTTGTTGATGCCGCTGCTGAAGATCTTGTCCGTGTTCTGCTGCGTGAATTCGATGGTCAGGGGCAGCTTCTCAGCTGTGATGAAGTCCTTGAGATCGCTCATGTCCTCACCCGCGTAAGGGACAGTCTCACGAGGCTCACCTGCGCACGTGAGCGTGTTTAATTTTGATAACCCGCTCGCCCTTGACGCAAAAGCACCTGGTTTTCAACAAAGCAAACTCGTCCAGGCGCGCAGCCTGATCAGTTTGGCGAGCTTTGTAATTAATGCACACCCTCGGGCATATGACGCCCGCGGCATCAAAGTGAAACCTCACTCACCCTTGAAGTTTTTGATGATCACGAAGCCATGCTTGCTCAGGCCTGCGGCCTTAGCCACCTCGGCATTAGAAGTTTCAGCGAAGGCGACGTCCTCAGAGGTTGCGCCCAATTTGCGGAAGGCCTCCACATCATCACCCTGGTGAAGGTGTGTGCATGTGTTTGTGTGTGTCTGTGTGTGTGTGTGTGTGTGTCTGTGTGTGTACGTATGTATTTGCGTGTGTGTACACGTAAACACATACATGCATGTGTGCGTGGATGTGTGTTTTGACTAGTGCTACATATGCTTATGCTTATAAGTGCATGTGTGAGTGCGTGTGTACGTACGTGTATGTAAGTATGTTGGCGTGTTTGTACTTGGGTGTACTTCTATGTGCACGCCTTGCACGCCGAAAAAAGGTGCTGAGAAATAGAGAACACTGACATGGTTTCTTGCAATGAGCATAAGGCGTAAGCACACATATGCACAAAGTCACACACAGCACCTCACCTTAGCCTCTCTGAAGTAGCCTAGAAGCACAGGCGTATGCACACATGTGCACAAAGTCACACACAGCGCCCCACCTTAGCTTCTTTGAAGTAGCCTAGAAGCAAGACCTCCAACTCCTTCTCCCTCTCTTCCAGCTGGGAAGCGTTCTCAAGGGCAACAGTGGCAGGTCCGGCCTTCTTTAGCACCCATGCGAGGATGCCGTTCCTGTGGGAGCACGAGAGTGAGTGTATGCGTGTGTGTGTGTGTACGCGTGTGTGTCTGTGTCTGCTTGACCGGGCCCAGCAACTGACTGCTGACGTCGTCGAAATGCAAAATTACTGAAAATGTCCTGTGTTCATCTAGCACTACCATCCTCTATCCTCCACTCTTCGGTCAGCTTCCTGGCGGCATGGAAGCGCCTTTGTCTTTACTGTACTTTCTGAGCTTATGGATCTACTTGTGGCTGGCCAAAGACCAGTCAGCAGCCGATCAGTCAAACAACCTGGCTGAAGGTCACCCCCCATTGTAACCATTGTAACCATTTTGTCTATATACTGTACATTGTCTATATTGTACATTGTCTATATACTGTACATTGTCTATATACTGTACTTGTCTATATACTGTACACAAAACGGTTACGGTGCCGACAAACCTCATCCTTCTTCATCCATTCCTTCAAGTTTTGGCAATCAAGATGAGAGGGACCTTTTTCCGTGGTGGCGGCGGAGGAGGGGTTGAGTGTGCAAACAGAACACCCCAAAAGCCACACTACACCACACCACACAGACACCCCAAGAGCCACACTACACCACACCACACAGAACACCCCAAAAGCCACACTACACCACACACACAGAACACCCCAAGAGCCACACTACACCACACCACACAGAACACCCCAAAAGCCACACTACACCACACACACATAACACCCCAAGAGCCACACTACACCACACGCACATAACACCCCAAAAGCCACACTACACCACACACACATAACACCCCAAAAACCACACTACACCACACCACACAGAACACCCCCCCAAGAGCCACACCACACAGAACACCCCAAGAGCCACGCTACACCACACCACCCTTTTCTTCACTCAGGTAGGGCACATGAGTGCCTGCATCGCCTCTCAGTGCTTGCACCGTACTCTTTGATGCTAGTTGCTAGGTCGGCTAGAGCAATCTCCCGCCAAGCAACAAGGCTCGCTGAAAAAGCTGTGGTATTTAAGATTATATTGCTTCTCTCACACGTGCACCCCCCCTCACACACACGTACACACACACAAACGCACTCACGCGTCACGAGGGCCGTTGTACTCCACAGCCTCTCCGTCCACAAACCACTTGATGGTGGGGTAGCCCTTGACACCGTGCTCTTTGGCAAGGGAAGGCTGCTCGGTGGCTTCCACCTGGTGCGAGCGTGTGTATGTATTTAAGTAAGTATGTATGTATGCATGTATGTATGTATGTATGTATGTATGTATGTATGTATGTATGTATGTATGTATGTATGTATGTATGTATGTATGTGTGTAAATATGTGTGTATGTATGTGTGTTTGCGCGTATTGTGTGTGTCTGTGTGTGTGCGTGCACCCTGTGTGCATGCTTGCGTGTGCGTTTCTGTGCATGCACACAGGGTAGCTTAATCAGTACTTGTAAGATCAGGACGCAGCTTTAAAGCTATTTACAGAGCAACACTAGTATACACATGGCTTTGAACTCCATTCTTGCATCCTTGTGTAGAATCTTCTTACGCATGTTGCTCAAGTGTCTACTGAGCAGGAGCGACTGACGGTATCTGCATGCCCACCTTGCCCAGCACGATGCTAGGGTCCTTTGCCTTCAACATTTGGGCGGCTTGTTCGTACTCAGGTGCCAGTTTCCTGTGTGATATGGCACGTGGGAGCAGTGTATAAAACTAGGATAGGATCCAAAGCCCCACGCACGCAATGAATGCTGTGCTACAGATGTTGCTTGTAGACATGCACACTACATAACTGTGGAGTGGGTGCGTGCTTCAGCAGTTGGTGCTCTGGTGAGGTGGGGAATTATTGTGCATGCTATGCGGTCCTTGGTAGTTTAGTTGAGCAGATGACATCCATGTGTGAGCGAATCTCAGTATTTGGGCCTCAGGTGCTTGCAGGCAGTGCAAAGGGGCAGACGCAGGGTTCACCATGCGTGTTTCACCGCTCAGGTGGATCGATCCAATACATTTCTCTGCTAGGCACGACTTACTTGCAGTGTCCACACCAGCTTGCTGTAGAGGGTGTCAGGAGCAGCGAGGGGAAGGGGGAGGAAAGAGAGTGTAGGGTCAGTGGAGTGCATGATGTGAAAAGGAGCAGAGAGGTCGCCTTGGACAAACAAGTTGCAGTGCAAGATCAAATCAGGACCATGATCCCCCTATGGCCTTACAAGGTGCCTTGCTAACTCACCGTAGAACTCAACCTGCAGGTGCGAGGATCAGCAGAAGGAGCAAAAGTTCATAAGAAGGTCGCCTAGAAGTTTGACGAGATAGATTGGTAAGCATGCATGACCGCTCCGCACTCATACTTGGCATGACAGCAGCTGTACAACACGTGCATGCATGTAGCTATCCACCCATGACCTCTTGTGCAGCAATCAACAAGACAGAAGCACACGCACCAGCACGAACTTGTTGTTGGCGATGGTCTCCTGAAAGTTGCTGGCTGTGAGCACTTTCACGGCCTCCCCGCTGGGCACATCGGCCTGAGGGGCATCCGCCTCGTCCAGGTCGTCGTCTGGTCATCGGTCGGGTGTGTGGTGGTTTGTATGTGATGTTTCGGAGGAGCGCATGCAAGGACGTGTGCCTTCCAGTAGCTCTGGGGCGTTGATTTGCGCAAAGTCGTAGCATGTTCCAGCAGGGATGCTGATCATCCTCACTCACCATACTCGTCAGCTCGGGAGGTGGGGACGGCAGACAGGAGAAGAGTCCCGAACAAAAGCGCGACAAGAGTGGATCGAGAGAAAACGACCATGGTTTGATCACCTTTTTATAAATTATTAAGGGGCTGCAGATTTTCGATACTGAAATTTTCGATGCTGCGCAGAGTTCCTGTCTAATATTTGTATTTTATTCTCTTGTACATCGTTAAATTGCACAAAGGACAGGATGCTCCGGCAAGTGGCAAGGAGTGGATTGGCTCTGGCTCGCGCCCAAGGTTTGCTCGCAACTTTCTGGCCATCTGCTTTTGCATTGCATTTCCTCACACCATACTGTAGACCATCTTTCACGCTTTGCCCTTCGTGTCTTTTGCTCCCCCGTTCCCCGACTCCCTCCCGTTCAAGACCCTTTCTCTCCTGTTTCCTTCCTTCAGGCAGTGCTGCTTCTCGGGCGGCCATGAGCACCTCCAGCGGTGCCACTAGCTCCGCTTCAAATGGTGGGGTGGGCTTTTAATGAGCAAGTTGGGGAAGAGCATCAACCATAGTTTCCTGAGCAAGTTGCAGTTCTAGCCTGTCACATGCATGTTTTGTGTTGAGCTCACCCTAAAGAATGTCACCTGAACACGCATGTATCATGGGATCAAGAACAAGCATCCCTGTCTGTTTCGTCATTGCGCACATTCCATGTCGCGTGCAACTATGGGAACCAACGGTTATGAAGCTACATGATGCAGGATGTGTGCTTCCATCTTTAGCAACCGCTCGTAGGATGAATTGCTGCAGTCACAGCTTGTGAATGCGCAGCTGACAAGCTGCCTGCCCCTTTGCGTGTCTAAGTATGTTCCCCCCCTTGCAATATCTCTACGTACATCACCTAAATGCCTGAATCCTGGCCACCAAAGCCATCAGAACAGGCTGTAATGTTTAGATGATGCACACAAGGCGCACAAGGCGCACAGACCAGCAAGCTGAGTTTGCCTCAAGCGCAACCTCCAGATGCTACTCTCAAGCGTATTTGGGGATTGGACTTGATCGCTACATTTTCCACTGTATGAGTGCATACACAGCATGCAAAGAAGCGTGCATCACCGTTCGCACGCACGACCCCTGCTTGTTTTTGCGCGCCTACATTCTTGAAGCCTGCTGACGCGTGCCAGCTATTGCCATGCATCTACTCTTCAATCGTGCATCTGTATGGAGTGTCTGTCTTGTTGCTAATAAAACTGGTAAATGTCATCATGACCATCGATCGCATGTACAAGCGAAATATACCTCTGCAGTCGTATGCTTGCCAATTGCTTGCATTGAATAACACAAAGTAGGCCACTCACTCAAAGTCAAAGACACCTACCTGTACCTACCCAATATTACGTTGGGAGGTCCCAAATGTTGAAGTTTGAAGTAGTGGGGAAACATGTCAAATCCTTTTTAGTTTCACCAAAAAAACTCAGGGACGGCATCAACTAGTTCCATGCAGCAGCAAAGTGTTTATGCCGTTCATGCACTGATTTACACGGGGGGCTGGGTGGAATCCATAATCGTACGCCCATATAGTTAAGGGGTTCCAGGAATAATTTTGCGTAAATGTGCCACAAAACTTGGTTTTGTCCCCCCCCCACACTTCTGTCAATATAACTGTGTACGTGTCCTATAAGCGGCAGTCTACAATATAATGCAGGTCTACAGATTCATGCACAGTTCTAGCATACTATGTATTTGAATGACGAACTGGAAGGTCTCCAAACTCGATGTGCACCATCATCCACATAGGCTCTCACACTTATAGCAAAACGCATCCCACTTCTGTGCACTTCCGGCGTTCACGCATCCAAACCTTCCTCCCTCTCTTGTTCTTTTCTCGCAGCCAACTCTGTGGGCTCCCTCATCGCTGCCGTGAAAGCCAGCAACTCGTCCTCTTTCGCTTCCGGGGGCTTGACCAGCCTGAAGAGCTCTGTGCTGCCACACTACCCCACTGCGGGCGCCACCGGCATGTCCACAAACCTCAAGCTGTTGCTGGCCGCTGCCAGCGGGTGGGTGTGTTTCCAAGGAGGATTTGCTGTATGTGCACCGGCTGTTGTCCGTTTGGTAGTGGGCACGTGAACGATTGCTGAGACGTTGCGTTGGTGTGGGGTGTATTCATTTTTGTGTATGAGGTAATTGTAAGGACTACCGCTGGCATAGGTGCATGCAGCGCTGCACAATCTGTACAACTAAAACCATTCTTTTAATTTATGGTGCTGGAAGGCTCGCACAGGACGTGCATACTGTTTTATGCTCTGGTCCTGGCACACATGATGAAGATGAAGACACCCCAGAATATCAAAGCTCATGTGCCTAACTCGCCCCAATCTGCATATTTAAATGAACAGGTGGGTGCTGTACCGTGCCGACGCCCAAGCACGCAGCCACGACTGGATCGTGGACTTGTCCCTCAACGTCTTGCAGGTGAGCACTTTGGCTGTTTGGTGTGGATGCAAATAAGCTCAGTTTGATCCTCCATGTTTATAGCAGTACACAAAGGGAAAACCGTTGGTGGGTGCTCTTTGATTTGTAACCCCTTGTAGCCCCTTGTAACCTTGATAATTCCTCCCTTGCTCACAGGCCGCCTGGTTGATCAGCTTTGTCAGCTTCATCCCTTTCCGCTCCGTGTACATGGCCCTCAGAGGCATGGCACCCCACTCTAGTGTGCCCCTGAACGCGTTAAGGCCTGCGGCCATGATGAAATGAGCCCGGACAACTGCAATCTCCGTTCAACAATTGCCTCCTTCCCCCTGCATAGACGCCTGTTTGGCGGCCAAGATGTGAAACTGTAATTTTGTGAGGAGTGTGTGCCTCTTTCTGTCAGCGGGGAACCGAGGCATGCACGCACAAGCAGACAGTCTGCCAACCCGTGTGTTAAAACGAGGGAATCATCATTGTCGGCAAACATCCACAGTGCCTCCATACTCACCAATTACAGAAACACTGCTTGTGTTTCAATGCAAATGCACAAGCGCTCAGCCCTCCTGCTGATTAGCAAAGGCAAAAAAAAGACGCCGAAACATAATGGTTACAATGGTTACAATTGGGGGTGACCTTCAGCCAGGTTGTTTGGCTGATCGGCTGCTGACTGGTCTCGGCCAGCCACAAATAAATCCATAAGCTCAGAAAGAAAAAGAAAAAGTCTATT
>Ga0307942_1001672_pt1:15000-17825 | contig 17825 bp, 26 predicted proteins | sample OrgLakmetagen175_FD_201846 | JGI IMG/M metagenome (GOLD analysis project Ga0307942, IMG submission 201846) | Saline water microbial communities from Organic Lake, Antarctica - #175 | ecosystem: Environmental > Aquatic > Non-marine Saline and Alkaline > Saline | place: Antarctica... | reverse complement strand
GGCTCTGACCATTCTCGATGACGCCGGAACTTCAGACGTGGGCACCAACACCATTAGGCCAGCTCTTCGCGGTCTTGGACTGTGAGTTTGTTTGCATGGACCCTATTTGCAAAAGCGCACATTGGTGCGGGTGCCTGTGGGGATAATTTGTGTATGAGAGAGAGGGAGTGAGAGAGAGAGAGAGAGAGAGAGAGAGAGAGAGAGAGAGAGAGAGAGAGAGAGTGTGTATGTGTGCATATGCTATGCTATGTGTGGGTGCGCACTTGTCCTTGTCATTTAGTGCAATGATCATTCAGCTGCGCGGACGCTGTAAGTAGCTTACATAGAAAGCTTGTGCCTTCCGCAATGATGCTAATAAATGTGACCCCCATCAATCTGTGTACAGGTCCACAGAGAAGCTGTCAACCGAGTGCAGTGATACAAGCTGTGGCACAGGTGTGTGCGTGTGCGTGTGAGTGTTGGGGAGAGGAGGGCCAAGCGGGTGGGTAGGCTTGCCAGTAGAGTGTGTTAATACAAGCTATGGCGGAAGTGTGTGTGTGTGTGTGTGTGTGTGTGTGTGTGTGTGTGTGTGTTTGTGTTTGTGTGTGTGTGTGTGTTTGTGTGTGTGCGTGTGGTGGGGAGGGGGGCCAAGTGTGTGTGGATGTGTCTGCTATGAGCTTTAATGTGTACTGGAACACTTGGGAATTGGTTGCTATGGGTTGAAGGTAGTGGCTTTCCTGCCAGGTGGGTTGGAGTACTCCCGTACAAGGCTTGCATTGCAACGAATAACAGTATTGGCACCTATACAGGCCAGTTGCATCCATTAGAGCGTTCACTACACAGACAGATCAACTTGGCAACTGTAACCATACATGAGGCTTTCGTGGCTACGTGCATGTGAGACATCATTCCTGGCATGCATTTGCATGTTACCTTGACAAAGCCAGGTAGGGCGTCAGCCAATGTCAGCTGCGCGCGCTCGCACGAACGTGCACGCGCACGCACACACACACACACCCACACACACACACACACACACACACACACACACACACACACACACACACACACACACACCAATCACACAAAAATCACACACACGTGCATGCCCGCACTTCTGCAGATTTCACACCTAGGGAACTGGCCAAGCGTGTCATTTCCGCCCTCCAAGCTTCAAGTGAGTTGACACTCGCGGTTTATCTGTTACTTTGCCAAATGTATACCGTGTTCATTCTAATTGTTATCTGACTTGATATAATTAGCATTTCCCATGTACCTGGTCATAAACAGTGTCTAGACTTGGTAAGCCCTTAAGACATCGTGTGTGCACATGCTAATTAGAATGCCTGAGCGTATAAGAAATTGTGAATGCTTAATTGTATTTTTACTAAGCCTCAAGTACAAGCGATTTGCATGTGTGTGATTTTCACTCATTGTGTACTTCCCTGTACTCTGAAATGTGAATTGCGCGGAAGGACTAATGATCTAGCTCTCTCTCTCCCTCTCTCTCCCTCTCTCTCCCTCTCATTCCCTCTCACTCACACACACACACACACATACACGCACACACACCTGCACACAGGGTCCCTCATGCGCTTGAACGCCCCCTCTGGCCGTACTGCAACAGCTATCAGCGCACCTCTTGCTCAGGCTGTATCGCGCAACACACCCGCCGCCACCAGCACAGCAAACGTAGCATTCAAAGTGACCGTTGAAAACAGGTGTGTTTTTTAAAAGTGCAGGTGTATGTGCGTGTGTTTGTGAGAGGGTGTCCCGGAAAGGGGGTGAGGAGGGGGTAAGTGCGAGGGTTGGTGTGCGTCTGAAGTGGTTTTTATAGTGCAGCAAACCTCAGCTTCATTCGGCGTGGGTGCCATGGATTAGTGCATCTCACAAGACTGAACGGCTGTTAGAAAGCTGGCCCATGCCTTTGTGCCACCGCTACAATGCACCTGACGCAACTTTTTAGGCAACCTCATTTTTCAGACCATGTCAAGAAGGCAGTTGCTCAGCCTTTCTTGCAGGGTCACGCACACAGGAACCAGTACATGATTCGCTACTCGCTACTCAGGCATTTGCAGCATGCAACATGCAAAATGCCATTGCACATAGACATGCAGCATGCAATGCCATTAGACGTTGACACGCAATCATTGCATGTTGCACGTTGACACGCAGTCGTTGCATGTTGCACGTTGGCACGCAGTCGTTGCATGTTGCACGTTGACACGCAATCGTTGCATGTTGCCTGTGCACGACACCCTAACAGCTTTCTGGGCCATGGTAATCTTGACGCAGCGGCTTAAAGGCTGGAGAATCAGCGTGCGCTTCTGCCTGAGGCAACAGAGCTCTCGCTCGCCCAACCCGTGTGTTTGTGACGCACGTACGCCCTCTGTGTTTTAATCATGTGCTTGTACCCTCTGTGTTTTAATCATGTGCAGGTCTGTGTTCTAGTCATGTACAGGTGCAGGTGTTTTAATCATGTGCACGTACACCCTCTGTGTTAAAATCACGTGCAGGTGCAGGTGTTTTAACCATGTGCAAGTACGCCCTCTGTGTTCAAATCTTGTGTGCAGGTCTGACAGGAAGGAAGCAGGGGCTCAGTTCCAGACCGGGGGCGACAACAGGAAAGCTTTTGTCAACTGGTGTGCATCCAGCTCTGTCTGCAGCGGCAGGGTGCGTGTGGGTGTGATGTGGATGAGTTCATGTGTATTTTCGGCCGAGCAATGTGGGAGCTTGAAAGCAATTGTGGAGTAGCAGGAATGCACTTTGCATTTTGTGTGGAAACCCCAACGACGGCCTTCAGGGGTAGGGTATTTGTGTGTGCACATGCCAAAGCAGTGCAAAAA
>Ga0307942_1001672_pt1:0-12500 | contig 17825 bp, 26 predicted proteins | sample OrgLakmetagen175_FD_201846 | JGI IMG/M metagenome (GOLD analysis project Ga0307942, IMG submission 201846) | Saline water microbial communities from Organic Lake, Antarctica - #175 | ecosystem: Environmental > Aquatic > Non-marine Saline and Alkaline > Saline | place: Antarctica: Organic... | reverse complement strand
ACTCGCAACAAGGCCCGATCTCTTAGACGGAAACGCATCCAGTTCTTCACTAAAGTGTAGTAGCGTTTGCCAGAACCATATATGTATGGTGTATGTCCGTTTTTTTTGGCAGGGGAATTACCAAATGCATGTTCATATACGCTGTATTTATACGGTTCTGGCCAACCCTACTTTCAGTATGACCCTGTGACCTCCTTTGGAACACAGGACTCAAAATGTCCCTCCCACAACTTTTCTGAGCCTCTTTCTTGTGCGCCACACACCTGCCTGCCCCCACAGATTGACTTGGATGAGGAGGACTTCACCGAGGAGGACCGAGAGGAGTTTGCCCGACGCATACGTTCAAACATGGACACCTTCTTAGAAAAAGAGGGCGGCTTAAAGTGCCCTGTTACGGTGTGTGCTTGGGGGTGTTAGTTTGAGTGTGGGGGGAATCGCAAACTAACCTCGCAGACCACCAGGCGTGTACGAGGCAGAATGCTGGTGGATCTGGCGTCTTGTGGTTCTGTGCTTGAAGACAATACAACACATTTATGTAGGGTTGGCCATAACCAAAAATATTCTGTGTATATATGTTGTATTTGGCAGGTAAGTCACCAAATATTCATGTATGGTGTATATATACGGTCCTGGTCAACCCTACTTGTAATTGTGACCCTACAGACACACACGCACAAACACAAACACACACACACATACACACACACACACACACACACACACACACACACACACACTCACAGGCTGTATTCGGCAGCACCGCACGTCGATCTCTGAAGGCTTCCACTGTGACAGTGACGGCAGACTTTGGCGAGCAGCGTTCTGCAACAAAAGTCAAGCGTGCCAGGGTGTGTGTGGGGGCCTTTGGTTGCTGGCTTACCGTTGCGTCTGCGGAGATCGAGTTTGATTTGCATCTTTTTTAGAATTGATCCAAAGCGGAAGTGTGTTGACCGGTGGAGGAATGTCTCCATGGAGGTGTGTGAAATAGGGACACACACCACCACATAAGTGACATAGGATCAAACGCCACCACATAGGTGACATAGGTGACCACACACCACCACAAAGGTGACATAGGTTAAAATGCCACCACATACGTGACATAGGGACACGCACCACCACATAGGTGACATAGGTGACCGCACACCACCACATAGGTGACCTCACACCACCACATAGGTGACATAGGTTAAAATGCCACCACATACGTGACATAGGGACACGCACCACCACATAGGTGACATAGGTGACCGCATCCAACACATAGGTGACCACACACCACCACAAAGGTGACATAGGTTAAAATGCCACCACATACGTGACATAGGGACACACACCACCACATAGGTGACATAAATTTAAACGCCACCACATAGGTGACATAGATGACCACACACCACCACATAGGTGACATAGGTTTAAACGCCACCACATAGGTGACCACACACCACCACATAGGTGACATAAATTTAAACGCCACCACATACGTGACATAGGGACACGCACCACCACATAGGTGACATAGATGACCGCACACCACCACATAGGTGACCTCACACCACCACATAGGTGACATAGGTTTAACGCCACCACATAGATGACCTCACACCACCACATAGGTGACATAAATTTAAACGCCACCAAATACGTGACATAGGGACACGCACCACCACATAGGTGACATAGGTGACCGCATCCACCACATAGGTGACCTCACACCACCACATAGGTGACATAGGTTTAAACGCCACCACATACGTGACATAGGGACTTACCCCACAAAACTTGGCATGCATGCCATTGCATTTGTGTATGTGTTTGTTTGAGTGTACGTTCACCCAGTGAGAACTCGACAATACGCGTCGTATCCTTCAATTTAAACTGCAGGGCCTAGTCATTGTGAGTGTTCCATTGTGCGTGTGCAAACACACATACACACACACTCTCTCTCTCTCCCCCTCTCTCTTAAACGCAGTCCAAATATGCTGATTTGTCTACTGATGAGGTTTCGGACGAAATCATTGATGGAGAGTTTGGTGCCTTCACGACGGCCTCTGGTAAATCCGTCAAGGTGTGTGTGTGGCGTCAACTCTGATCCCTCTCTAATGGCTTCTTCTAACGGCTTCTGAATGTGTGTTGTATCTCCTGTGCGTGCCTTGTAGATAACATGTGTCTGTATTTATAACCCCATGCATATACACCTAGCCTGACTTCATTTCACTGGAACCTCTGTGCCTGATTCTGTACAGGTCACGAGTACAGAGGTCGCTAAAGGTGAGACAATGTGCACAGCAGTGTTTATGTCTACGTAAGGGGTGTGTGTGTTTGTGTGTGTGTGTGTGTGTGTGTGAGAGAGTGTGTGTGTGTGTGTGTGTTTGTGAGGGAAACGGTGAATGCGTTTTAGTTTGCTCATCTTGCTTACAATGATGTGCCCTGCTATGTGAATCAAATAGACCTCCATGTGTGCTACCACACATACACACACAATTGTCTCTGTTGCAGGTTTTGCTGGCTGCAGCGCACTTTCTTCCAAGGCTTTGACCGGCAAAATGACGGTAAGAGGGGCAGAGAAGGTTAGCAGAAGCACCCGAGGGTTGTCGTCTGTAGGTGTGCACTTCAACTGTTTTGTTTGTCACCAAAATCCATGTGAGTATCTGCGCTCGTTTGTATATCTGTGATCTGGCTCCTTTGTTCTTTATATGACCTCCTGTCATGTGTCTGCACGTGTGTATGCGTGTGTCTGTCAGTGTCTGCACGTGTGTATGCGTGTATCTGTCAGTGTCTGCACGTGTGTCTGCACGTGTGTCTGCACGTGTGTCTGTCAGTGTCTGCACGTGTGCATGCATGTGTTTGTCAGTGTCTGCACGTGTGTATGCATGTGTTTGTCAGTGTCTGCACGTGTGTATGCGTATGTTTGTCAATGTCTGCACTTGTGTATGCGTGTGTTTGTCAGTGTGCTCACTTCCGTGTTCTTGCTGCCTGCTGTTGTGCATGTAACGTTGGTTTCAGCGTTTGCTGACACAAATCTAGGGTTGGCCAAACCCATATCCACGATGTATATACGGTGTTTCTGCAGGGAAATCACCAAAAATACGGTCACGTACCGTACCTTACCGTACTCACCCCTGGTAAATAACGTGTTAGCCCTCCGGCGTGATATCGGTATCGTAAAAGATATATTTATTCAGAGGCTCCAGGGTTTCCGGGGTTTGGCGAAAATACCTTTTGGTGGGTGGCGCACACATACATGTGCAGGCACAGTGACGCACACAACAGTGACGCACACAACTGACGCACACATATATGTGCAGGCACAAGCGCACCAACACACATGCACATGCACAAACGTGCATGTGCATGCGCACACACACACACACTTGTACAGGCACTGGCTGGGCTAAATGCCCACCGGGGTTGGTACAGGGAAGGCTAAAATATGTATTTACAGGGTCTGGGGTTCCCGGGGTTACATTTAATATTTCTGAAATTTGGGCACCGGGGTGAGTACGGTAAGGTACGGTCTGGTGTTTGTATACGGTACTGGTCAACCCTACACTTTACCACTTCTTGCGAGGCAGCAAATTAGATACCACCAGTGCAGTGGTGCAGTGGTCACTCCGACGTCTCCATTTGCAGTTAACGCATCACACACAGGTCACGACCAGCGGCACCAAGAACAGCGCAGAGAAGCAGCAATACTTTGCAATCACTCTCCATTTGCAGTTCACGCAGCATCGCAGGTCACGGCCAGCGGCACCAAGAGAAGCGCAGAGAAACAGCAATACTTTGCAATCACTCTCAATTTGCAGTTCACGCAGCATCACAGGTCATGGCCAGCACCAAGACCAGCGCACAGAAGCAGCAATACTTTGCAATCACTCTCCATTTGCAGTTCACGCAGCATCACAGGTCACGGCCAGCGGCACCAAGACCAGCGCAGAGAAACAGCAATACTTTGCAATCACTCTCATTTGCTTGCGTGCATGCATCACAGGTCACTGTCAACAGCACCGAGATCACTGAAATTAATTTTGAAGAGATCCGGTCGAAATTTGAAGATATCGTCCAGGAAAAGCTTGACTCCCTGCTCTCCATTGCTGTGGAGTGCCCTGTTTCGGTGCGTGGCTGTGGGTGTAAGCAAAGGTTAGGGTGAGGATATGAGTGTGCGTGTGGGTTGCTGTTTGTTTATGTGCTTTGTGTTGCAGGGCAAGGAAAAAGGCGGGATGCAAAGTGTGTTTTTTAATTAAGTTTGCAACTCACTAAGACCGACAACTTTGTGCTGTTTGAGGTTAGCATGCTATAGCAGTTCCTAACTGTACGGTGGAAAGACACAGACACGTATGTGTGTGTATGTGTGTGTATGTGTCCAGTTAAGTATGTGTGTATGTGTGTGTGCACTATGGGGTTTTTGCCTGTCTTGTGTGATCACCTGTGTAAGATTGACCTGCGCTGAGGATGCGTACTTATCCCTATTTCACTTGCTTCTTGTTTGGAGCTGACCTAAAAAAGGGACAGTGCTCACCCTGTCATTGCAATTTTAACCATAAGCAATCGCCTTACCAAAGACATGACTTATTCCCGATCCCTTTGTATTGCTTGTGCGCAGAGGAGTCATGCAGAGGACGGCACTTTTAGGGTTTAGGTTAGGGTTGTAGGGTTTAGGGTTTAGGGTTTACCTGCGCAAAGGAGTCATGCAGAGGACGGCACCCATGCTTTGTTATTCTTGTCCTTGTGAGCTGTTGACCTTCGCAGCAAACGGTACTGACTCCTGCTCATTTGTTCTTGTCCTGTGCGCTGTTGACCTACGTAGTAGATATGACTGGCAAACAGTACTCACTCTTGCTCTTTTGTTCTTGTCCTGTGCGCAGTTGACCTACGTAGTAGATATGACTGGCAAACAGTTTTCACTCTTGCTCTTTTGTTCTTGTCCTGTGCGCAGTTGACCTACGCAAGGGACAGCACTATCGACACAAGCCTGGGCCGCAGGAACCTGCTGGACGACCACACAAGTAAGTACGGGCGATGTGGTGTGTGTTTTTGTGTGTATCGTGTCCCGTCCTGCTATCCTTAGCCCTATTGGCCATGGTACACTGAACGATGGCATCATCAGAAAGACCCTGCTGATAGACCCTGAACGATGACATCATCAGAAAAACTAATTGGAAAGACCTTGAGCTGCCGATGGTCATTGTTGCCGTAGTCTCTGCACAACATGATCGTCAGGAAGATCCGACACTATTGTCAGCAAGATCAGGCGTGGCAGCACCTTTTGATAGATGACGTCATTAGAAGAACAAATTGGAAAGACCCTGAGCTGCCGATAGTCATTGTTGCCATAGTCCCTGCACGACACTATTGTCAGAAAGATCAGGCGTGGCAGCACCTTTTAATAGATGACGTCATTAGAAAGACAAATTGGAAAGACCCTGAGCTGCCGATAGTCAATGTTATAATCTTTTCTCTGCACGACATAATGTCAGGAAGATCCGACACTATTGTCAGCAAGATCATGCGTGGCAGCACCTTTTGATAGCGCGTCTGCTGTCTGTTCACTGTTTCAGCGGGGAGGGGCTACTCCTTGTTTGCAACGTTTGCTTGAAGAGCATGGTCGGATAATAATGTGGAGGGAGGGATGGTGTGCATTTGTGTTGCTCATGCAATGAGCACATGTATTACATTTGGATTGCTCGGGCGAGTGTCAACCCCAGTGCCCTCTTCTCAAACACACATATACACACACAGTTGATCTGATTCAAGACTTGGGTGATGAAACCTCTTCCGAGGATGTCAGCTCTGCCAAAGTAAGTTAGAAACACATGCTAACACACACACATACACACACACGCATGCACACACGCACGCACGCACACACACACACACGCACGCACGCACACACACACGCACGCACGCACGCACGCACACACACACACACACACACACACACACACACACACAAACACACACAAACACACACAAAATGTTTTCTTGCGCAGCTTGCCGTACGCTCAAATAACTTCCTCTCTACCATCGAGATTGATGACACCACGTACTCGGTGCGTAGATTGGTGGTCGCGCGCTCTGTGAGCAGATGTGTATCAGTCCCTATCTATGCAAACGGGTACCATCCATGCAGAGTGGTGTAGCTCGATCCACACTTCAGAATTGATTGGAACCAAGAGCCAAGCATACTTTGTCTGGAACAGCAGCCCTCATGGACATGCCTTGCTGGAAACAATGTTCATACACCAAAAGCACATACGTGCACACACAACACTGACTTGACACACACACACATCAGTAACTGGACACACACGCACACATACACACACATGCGTGCAGGTGGATGTCTCTTGGGAGACCATTAAAGGTAAGTGTGAGTGTTGCAATGCTGATGTGTGTGTGTGCGTGTGTGTGTGTGTCTGTGTGGGTGTAGGTGTAACAGTGTAAAAGCTTGCGACGCGTTGCTTATAATGCATTGGCACAAGAGTGGGGGTGGGGTAAAGCTGCCACAGCAAGAGTTCATTTTATCTAGCTTGCATATGGTATGATTTCAGTCGTCCAGGAGGAGTGAGCACAGGAGGTTTGTATGGCATTGTATAACAAGGCGTGCATGTGTGAATGACACTGCGAATTTGAGTGCAAGCAAGCCACCTCATAAAACACACACACACTCATACACACACACACACAAACACACACACACACACACACACACACGCACGCATGCACGCAGCATGCACACGCGCACGCACGCACGCACGCATGCACGCAGCATGCACATTTACGCACACACGCACGCACACACGCAGGGTCAAGTAGCAACAACGCAAAAGTGCTTGGTCCTGCTATTGCGATCCCGGTAGGTGCAGAGCTTATCTTTAGCTTGCAGCCGTAGGAGTGTGTATATGCGTCTACGTAGCTATGCAACATGTATGCCGTCATAGGAAATTTTCTGCAGTACAAAAAAAACTATGCAGGCAGTGAAAGCACTTCCCACGTCAAGTAAGGAAAAGGAGCCACTTTGGTACTGGGTACAGTAATACTCCTACACCATAAGAAAAAGAAGAAGACTTATGGGGATTAGGAGGGATGCGGGCTTGACTTGAAACCGTCTTTTGATGAGAGTTGATGACAGTGCTGGAAAGGGCACGTCTGGTATGGACATATTTGGCAGCGTAATTGACAGAATGAACATGAAGCTTGAGAGCAAGCTTCTTAACTCTCTGAGAGTTAAGACCAATTCCTTGAAAGGCTCCACCCGCGTGATTTTTGATGGTGCCACCCACTCCCAAAAGGTTGCTGTGGAAAGAAACTGTAACAATCTATGAGTTACTACTGTGAAATTTTATGAAATATCGATGATATTACATGAGTAATTGACCATCTCACATATAGTGTGATAAGGGATGTATATCCCTGGGCAGTGTGCAGGAACAGGATCTTTTATTATATAGAATTACTTCCGGTGTCACTGACGGAGGCAGCCGAGCGCGGAGGCTCCTCTACATCACACCCACACACACACGCACAAGGTAAGGCACCTCTTGGCGCCTTCACTTGCCGTACTTCACGCTGGTATCGAAGCTTTGGTCTGGGTTCTCCTCACTCGGTGAGGTCCCCAGTTCGAATTTGGGCGCACGCAGTTTTTGGTCATAATCGATCCAAAGTGCAGTCAAGGACATTCATTCAAAATCCTAAGGGATATGGTGGTCATGATATGCCTACAAGGACGTAGGCCATAAGAAAGTGGGACGATTGTAATGATTCATATAGAATGCAATTCCAAATCGAACATCTTGAGTATGCCTCTTACAATGCGCTGCTACATTGGTATCGAAGCTACAGAAACGGAGGCTCCTTGAAGGGTGGAGCAGAGGCCTTTATGCTGTTCCTGCGCAGCGCTTAGCTGGTTTTACGGTCTTGTGTCCTCACAGTACTTGATTTTGATGAAGTGAATGTCATGTTGAAGAATGCCGAGATCTTTGGGTCGGTGCTGTCTGGAGAAAGTGGATATGTTGGTGGCGGCTGGCGGTGCAGTAAGTCAGTAGATTCAAGGCATGGCCTGTTTCAGCTCGCTCATTTGCGGCCCTACTTAAGTGCATGCAGTAGTTTCAATTATTCAGTTCATCTCCTAGAAATGCCAGGCGCAAAGAAAGTAAGCCTAAGCCACTTTTTGCCGTGTATCCTGTACGCTACTGTAATGTATACTGTACGATACTGTATGCTGTACGATACTGTATTTTGCCGTGTATACTGTACGATACTGTAATGTATACTGTGCGATACTGTAATGTATACTGTATGATACTGTAATGTATACTGTACGATACTGTAATGTATATTGTATGCTACTGTATACTGTACGCTACTGTATTTTGCCGTACATACTGTACGATACTGTAATGTATACTGTACGATCCTATAATGTATACTGTACGATACTGTAATGTATACTGTATGCTGCTGTAATGTATACTGTACGCTACTGTAATGTATGCTGTGCGATACTGTAATGTATATTGTATGCTACTGTGTACTGTACGATACCTAAATCATTGCACACCGCGAACGTTTTGAACCCTAAGTTTTGGGATCAGTTTAAATAGCTAGGACCTCGTGAAGCTCGCATTGGGGTAGGTAACTAAATTGAAGCATGACGGCCAGGCTAGGAAAACCTAGCAAGCCGCCCCTCAAGGACCCCAAGGTGGACATGCAGCTGGGAGGCTGGCCCTCTCTTGGGGAGGAAGGACACCAAGAAGAAAGGCATCTTCAATCGCTTCACATGCACATGCACGCACACGTACACACACACATACACAATGCATGCACGCATGTACGTATACAATCGTATACACACGCACGCACATACACAAGGCACGCACAAACGTACGCGCGCACACACACACACACACACACACACACACACACACACAACACACACACACCCTCATACGCGCACGCACACAAACATGCGCACACGCGCATGCATATGCATGCATGTGCAACTCAGAGAGCCAGAAGGCCCTCGCATAGGCTCGCGTTGTATAAATAACTAAGTGCTGACCCCCTCGCGTAGTGTAATGATACATCCAAATGTCCAGATTGGGCAGACTTGACGTCTACTTTCACATCGGTATCGAAGGATGTACCTGACCTAGTGCTTTGCGACCTTTTGCCGACAGAGACCAGACAGACTCTCGGCAAATTGGTGTCTGTGCAAGCGTGAGGTTCAGGGTTCGAACCTCAGAAAGACCAGACCAAAAAGACCGCGTCCCTTGGTTTGCCAGATGCTGCACAGACCAACTCCGCGTGCTACATCCGGGACGTCCACAACTAAGCAGGGGGGTGGTGATTGATACACTATACTCTCCAAATGTTTAATCCGGTATCTCAGCCTTCTATTTTTACACATTGCTTGCAATGGGGTTCATTATTTGGGTCTTTTCAAACCTCGTATTCGTTACGGTACAGTACAATTTGGTTTGATATTGTATAATTAGTGTTCTATTCCGTACAACTATACTGTTGTATAACCGTACATTGTTCTGTATATCGTACTAAGCACAACACTACGACTACTGGGCTACGACGCCTCATGCCTACACTCTCTTGTGGAATGTGACCTCTCAATTCCTTGATAATGGCACAGTTCATTTTCAACACAGGTTCATTTTCCCTGTGTAGGTGTTTGTGTGTCCCTCGCTGCAATGGCCGGTGTTGTGTCGGTTTGACCACAATTGAGGCGCAAAGCAGTAACGTGTCATGTCTACACTCCTTGTGCAGGTGTTTGTGTTCCTCGTTGTGGTGGTCGGTGTTGCTTACCTTTTGGTTAAGCGCAACCGCAAGGGCGCCAACAAGATTGAATCCATTTAGGTGCCTACTTACCATGTGGCCGTGCTAAGAAGGTGCGCGCCCATCAGGCCTTCAGTCAAGGCGTGCGGCTGCCAGACTTTTCGTAATAATTTGAAAGGAGTAAGAAAGTCGTTTTGATGCACACTGGCATTTGTAAACTCCTCTTGGAATTAGCATTTGATGATCAAATGCCTATGCTATGTCTTCATACGCTGAATCAAAATTTATACGTACCATACATGCACGTACACACAAACCCTTCCAAAAAAAGTGCAACCACCCCCCTGCAAATATACATTTTGACCCCATCTCCGAGGGTTCCCCCACCCAATGTATTTAAAGTCCCTGCAAACTCGTCTACATAAACAAAAGAAAATCCATTGACATACACCGCCCCTCCCTATAACATTAATTAGGGGCGAGTGCCTACAAGCGCAAGCACCCTGGGCCAGACAACCTTGGCCTGAATTTGCCCAAGATGTGTGCCTGCATGCGCCGCGCACAAGCCGGAGTGTGACCAAGCAGGGTGATGAGCCCTTAATCTTCCGAGGAAGTGTGACTCGCCTTCCACAACACCGCCAGTCACTTGATCCATCATAGAGCGAGAGCCCGCTGCTGCTTGGTGGATCACCTCGCTTTCAAGCCTCAGTACCTCAGCAACGCCCGCTAGCATTGTCTTGATGGCCACTTCTACAGCAAGTGTGGTGAGGCCATTTCCCATTACCCCCTGTGCGTGTTTGATGTATTCTTGCCGGCAGATGACATGGAGTGAGTGTGGCCGCAGTATTGATTGATTGCTTCGACAAAGTGGTTTGCATGAGAGCCCTTGTTTGGACGCATATAACATTAATTGACAAGAATGGTTTGAAAGGTTGAAGAAAACGTGGGCCTTGATTGTGTTGAGTTTGAAGAACCGAAGAGTCAATTGATGACATTGATTGGTTTGGCCTATAATATTTTGATTGGACACATAACTCCACACCACTCCAAAGGTTTTGATGCTCCATTGATTATGTTTTCAATGGTCACTTCCCTTTCATCTGCACGGACAATATGCAGCAACACATTCAATGAAACTGTCTCTCCATCAATATGATGGAGTGTGTTGGCAATAAGGCCATTTCATGCCTGCAGTACCCCCATGTGCAAAGGCACGCTGTCTTCGGATTTCAATAATAATGCGTCCGTCGTGGGCAGGCAGGCGCCTTCTTGTCCTACCCTGTCACGTGCGTGTTTGTTTTTTTGCCGGCAGCTGACGTGGAGTTAGTGTGGCTGTAGTGTTAATTGATTGATTCAACAGAGGTTTGCATGAGAGCCCTTGTTTGGAAATTTCTACAGTCATTGGGGCACAGTATGTGTGCTTCTGTTTCTGTCTGCCTTGGAGTGTATCGTCTCTGTCTCTTTGTTTGGGGGTGAAGAACCTCCAATCATCTATGTGCAGGATGTCCATGTCGTAATAGTGTGTTAATGGCTTCGGTGGGTGTCATAGAGAAAGCCTTATCCTTCTTGTACGTCCAGAGTTTTTGTTGATTATGCGTGGTGTGCAAGGGGGTTAGGTTCAGGCTAGGGAGGTCATGGGGTATATCGAGGATCTCAAATGTTCTTTTCCTTTGGGATCTGCGCTGTGATGATGGTGCTGGGTGGTCTGCAAGTTTCAAAAATTGGGTTGTTGTGAACCTAGTAGTTTATCGGGTTGATGATATTAGTTTGCTGGGTGGGAGGTGTGACATTTGTGTAAACGCTTGTGTTGCATGGTGGTTGTGGCTAGCGATTTGCGAGCGTGTGATGCGTCTGTTTGAATGACTATTTTTAGGTTATTCGATAACTTCAGTGTTCAATGTAAGTAAGTATTGAAATCTCTCTTAGGTTTTAACGCAGCGGGGAAACCTGTGTAACCCGCACTCAAAAAGACCACAAAAAAAATCAAACATGTAAGGTAGATGTTGTAAAACCAGTGCTGTCAGCAGGCAATTCAGTTTGAAACAGGCTCTTATAGCAGCTGGTGATTTAAGTTGAGACTAATCAAGGCGTACGAAGTTGAGGACTTTAGTGTTGGAGCTGGAATTGGGTACTTAAATCCGGCAGAGGTTGTTATTCTTTGAGGCTGTTTTATGTGCTCCCTACATCACTGGAGTAAATGGACTGATGCTTCTAATTTCATGATATCATACTGCACAACATCATCCTCTGCACATTTTTCACGTAATCTTCTAGGCTTGTTCACAAACCTCTCAGATTAGGGGGGTATTGGTCTTTGTGCTGAGTCTTATACTTTGCAGTGACGGTAATTTGATATGACAGCTGTCACGCCCAATCATTGGCAGCGACGAATCGTGTGACGGAGCAGTTAAATTGGTTGACAGTTGAGAGTTTCTTTATGTCTTGTTCAATAAGTTGGATGGCCAGTCTTATTGATAACCTTTATCTTCTGGATTTGATAGTTTTGGTAATCAATTGACAACATGTGAACTCTCAGAGGTACCATTAGTGGGGATCCTCAATGGTTACAATGGTTACAATGGGGGGTGACCTTCAGCCAGGTTGTTTGGCTGATCGGCTGCTGACTGGTCTCGGCCAGCCACAAATATATCCATAAGCTCAGAAAGAAAAAGAAAAAGTCTATTGTTCTGCTGAGAAAGGAAATCATG
>Ga0307942_1001670_pt1 | contig 17826 bp, 19 predicted proteins | sample OrgLakmetagen175_FD_201846 | JGI IMG/M metagenome (GOLD analysis project Ga0307942, IMG submission 201846) | Saline water microbial communities from Organic Lake, Antarctica - #175 | ecosystem: Environmental > Aquatic > Non-marine Saline and Alkaline > Saline | place: Antarctica: Organic Lake... | reverse complement strand
ACTGGAAAGGGCACCTCTAGTATGGACAAGTTTAGCAGCAAAGTTCACAGAGTGCACATGGAGCTTGGAGGCAAGCTTCTTAACCCTTTGAGAATCGAGACCCAGTTCTTTGAAAGGCTTCAGAGTGTGGGTTTTGTAGATGGTGCCGTCCACGCCCGAAAGGATGATGTGGAGAGTAACAGAGGCTCCTTGGAGAATGTTGCAACGGTCTTTGTGCTGTTCCTTTGCGGCGTTCAGCTGGTTCTGAGGTCTGGTGTCCTCACAGTACTTGGTCTCAACGAGGTGGATGTCGCGTCGAGTTTTGTTGAGGTCTTTTGGTCGGTGCTGTCTGGGGTTGGTGGCTGTACTAGTGGCTGGCGGTGCTGCTGAGGTGCTCCCAGTCTCCCTCAATTGCCCCCTGCCACTCTGAAGAACCCACCCCCCTACATTAGTTTGTTGTTTTTGTGTTTTTGCAGCAATGGGAGTAACCAGCACAAAATCTGGGCGGCTTGAGGTAAATCTGGCTTTATCTGAGAAGCGGGGTGGGAAGAGCCATTTGGGAACTATTCTATTTTCAGCTGTTTCAGGAATCTGGAGATTTTGCATGGTCATCCGTTTGTTGCTGCCTATATCCATGGAGACAAAGGAGCCTGTTTTTCTGATGGCCTTAACAATCATGCGGCATGCGATGTTGTGTCTTTCGGTGATCATGTTCCTTATTTGCGTGTGTTGGCACCCAGAAAGGATGTGCAGGGCACTGTCTACGTGTGGGCAGAAGGGGCAAGTTTGACTTGTTGAGAGTTTGAACAATGCCGCATGCTTTTAATTATATAGGGTGCCTGTTCTGTATTTTATAATGATGCATTTGGTCTTGAAGGGTGTCACGGTGGGGACATTGGATGATGTTAAATAAGCATTGCTAGTGGCTCCATTGGCAGTGCCGTCCTTGATGAGGGTCTGGTAGTACGCATGGTAGTTCGCTTCAGTTTTGGCACTCCCCAGTTTAAGGAGAAGATGCATATGTGCTTGAAGGGTGTCATGGTGGTTTGGTAGTTACCAGAGCTTTTGGGGAGGAGAATGGGCCATGTTTGTTGTATGGGCATGATTGTGGGTTTGTGTTTGGTTTTCTATGTCTTCTTTTGCAAGCCAGTGGATGTTGTAGAAGGGATTCCCCTCAGGGCCTCCTGTTTTGATGGAGGTGTCTGCAATGTCGGAGTAGGTGGTGGCTGACTTTTTAGCAAGGACGTTGGCATGTTATTACCGATAATACCGGCATGGGACTTTACTTGGAAGAAGTGGATGGGCGATGGTGATTGGCCGATTGCTTTAGCAATGGATTGAAGGACATCTCCTTGGATGTGGTGGCGATGGAGATTCGGGTGTAAGAGCTGCTTTTTGATTTGGTGCAGTGATGTAAGGCTGTCTGTGGCTATATGTGAGTAGCCGTGTATGACTGCAGCCGCTATAGCTGCTAGCTCTGCACGTGAGATGGGCGGTGTTGGTTATACCCATGCCTTTTGGGTTTACATAGTGGGAAACATTTTAGTGAGGGTGGTATACGCCTGATCCGGTGTCTTGCCCTTCTTCATTCTTTTGGAGGCTGCCATCAGTGTAGGTCCAATCGGATTAGGTTTTGGCTGGAGCTGTTTTGGGGTGCTTCGTCGATATTACAATAATTATGAGGATGGTCAGTGCTAATCAGGGCACTTGTTTTATCTGGGCCTTCTGAGGCTTGAGAGTGGTCATTGGGTAGCTTATTAAATTTGTTGAGTCCTGAGTGTTGTCCGGAACCTAAGGCTGTTTGGTAGGGATGGTAATGTATGTTTTGGGTTTCCCACTTTGCCTCAGGGATTTCTTTGGCATGTTCTTTTAGCCAGTCTTTGTTGTGAGCATTGAGGCAGACCCTGCCCTTGGTGTTCCATATGGCAATTATTTGCAATTCCCAGGAGTGTTTGGAAAGTGGTATTTGTATGTTGTTCCAGAAGGGCACTTTTGTATACTGGAGTTGGTTTAATGGGATGGTGCACAGAAATTTACACATGTGTGGGTGTTTGCGGCAGAGTGATGCATAGGGATTTGTGGTCATTTTTTGTTCCAGGAAGGGAGGAGCATGAATGTGGCTGTTTACTCTGTGCTGACAGCAGCAGAGTAGATGGCGTGTCTTGTTGCTAAGAGCATGGTGTTTTCATGGTAAATGGGATGGCAGATGGAGAACCCAGAGAACCGGGAGGAGAAGGCAATGGTGTCTGCCCCAAACACTTTGTCCCTTGGGTGCTCACTCCAGTAATGGGGGAATTTGGGGTCATAGTCAAGGGGGGATGCCATTTTTTCTTTATTGACCAGGGCCCACTTTTAAAAGGCGGTGGTGATGTGGGAGGGGAGTATCCGTGCGAAAGAGTCTTTGATTTTCTTGTTCGTATGTTTAGAGGCAGAGATGTCTTTAGGTGCGATGAGGCCTACAAGTTCTGATGCAAAGCTTGGGAGGAGGTTGGACGTGATCGTGTAGACCGCTGCGTTTTGCCCTGTCAAAGGCCTTTCGTAGTATGGTAAGGTGCTCGGGAGTGAGCATACCTTTACAATTTCCGTCGACATTGTAAGTACAGGCTACTGTGTCAGTGTACACTTCAGGAAGCATAGTGTCATCTGGGGAGGATAGGGTATCCTTTTCTTGATACTTCACGAGATCAATGGTTGTGATCCAGTACTCACAATGCCCTGTGGCTGTGATGTCAGCCTGTGGATTGGTGGGTTGGATGTCAAAAAGCCAACTTTGTTCCGAAGATCGACACTGTAGGGTTGGTACGTATTGCCCTCTTGGATGGCAGAGAACCCTTGTTTTTGAAGATCATTTAAGAGTTCATCTGATGCAGGCTGAGATAAGTTTGGCGCGGCGATATGCTCTTCAAACTTTTTGAGGCTCTGCTAGAAGCTTTCACACGTGTTTTGTAGTTCTTCTGGCTCCCAGGTTGGGTTCCATGAGACTTCCACAATCTCTCTTTTCTGAAAGTGGATACGGCTTTCCTTCTCATTTTGTTTCAGATTGATACAGACAGGGCAGGCCCATGAATCATTGACTCAATAGATTCCCTTTCAGTGGCGTTGCAGCAGCTTGTTTTAAGCAAGAATTGCCAGAGGTAGGTACCGTTGCAGACGTCACAGATGTACATGTCTTTAAAAGGTGGGGAGAGGTCTGGAGATTTAAGTCCTAGATGGCAGGAGCAAATTTTACAGCTTGCGCACTTAATTCGGCTCCGGGCAACAGTCTTACTGGATTTGGGCACTAATTCAACTGATTTAAAGAGGGGTAGGGCCCATCTTTAAAAAATCACAGGGGCATAGCATGTGTGGTATTGTTTCTGTCTTTGGGGTGTATCACCTCTGTCTCTTTTCTTGGGGGTGAAGAATCTCCAATTATCTATGTGCAGGATGTCCATATCATCATAGTAAAGTTTGTTGATGGCCTCTGTGGGAGTCATTGAAAAGGCCTTATCCTTTTTGTACGTCCAGAGTTCTTGTTGAATATGCGTGGTGTGCAAGGGGGTCAGAGTTAGGCTAGGAAGGTTATGGGGTACATCGAGGATCTCACATCTTCTTTTCCTTTGGAGTCTGCGCTGTGATGATGGTGCTGGGTGGTCTGCAATCTCAAAGGTTGGGTTGTTGTTGTGTATCTGGTAAATTATTGGGTTGATGATATTGATATGTTGAGTGGGAGGAGTGATTATCAGCTCTACAACATCATGCTAAAACATGCGCATGGTTCTGAAAGGTGAGCCTGTCAATATTTTAAGTATACTGCAACAAATTCATCTGGTCAAGTCAGATTTGTCGTTAAATAGCTGCACAGATCCTTGTTTTTTTTACTTAGCTGTTGGTGCCCACCACAACCCATCTCTAGCATTCCTGACCATAATACTTGACAGGGCATGCCTTGGGAGCAAACTGAAGAACTCCCGACATTCAGGTGATGGCCAGAAAGCGTGTCTCCAGGGTTCCAGAAATGCACCATTTTTGCCCAGCAAACAGGCCCACGCACTTAGTCCTTTAGGGCAAATGTTTAACCCCCCTTTTTTTTGCTGCGATGGGTATGGTTTGACCCTAGATCTATCTGGAAACAAAAGAGTTGATGAAATTTGAACTGAAACCCGCATTTCTACACCCATGCCACCTTTCTGGCAGGGAAATGGCACAAATCCAGCCCCCCACTCACACCCTTGACCCCAAACTCTTTAATTTTTATAAAAAGATGTTTACATTTATGTATTATAACCTTTGGGTGACCTCAGATGTGCAATTCAGGAAAGGGGCATCAATTCCTCCTTTTCGGGTGGAATTTGGCTGGGCTGACTGGGGTTTACAAGGTTTACAAAAAAAGGCCTTCAGTCAAGAAAAGCGACTGCAAGCCTGCTCATAAAATTTAATTAGTTCGAAAAAAATAAGTTGTTATTGTTTTGGCTTAAAGTTGAGGCATCAATTCTTCCTTTTTGGGGAAACAGAGATGCATATTTCCTGCGGAGGGAAATCACGTGGGGATTGACGCAGTGGAAAAGGATATCTTGGATATCATCAGTATCTCACAGGTCATAGGTGAGGGAGTTACTTTGAATCCATGTCGCTGTATCAAAGGCAAGGTTACATTGCTAAACAACGAAACATGTTTCCGGGAAGGATGTATCGTAAGGCGAAGAGTGACCAGAGCCCTTTTTGTAGGAAGAGTACACCATGAGAGCGTTTGCTGTTGTGTTCTCTCGGATGCGTGTCAGAATAAGGTGTCCAGTACTCCATGTGTCTCTCCCTGAGGTCTATGACAAAACGGCTGAGATCTATGGGCTCACAGTTTTGCAGCTTCTAATTGAAGATTTACGATTGGGTCAGACCATCCAATCATCGGATGGTGTACTCAACTGCATGTCAGCATGTAAGACCTTTTACACTGTGTAGCTATTAGATTTAGTCAAAAAGTGCACAGCCGAATTGCCGTGCGAAACCAGTTGTATTATAAGGAGTTCCAATCCACACTCGCGCATGACACACCATGAAGGCGTGGTGTCTCTGACCCCAACATCCTCTTCGACACTTACACGGATACAATACACACAGACAAACACACCAAAAGGTTTAGCCACATGACAGGTCCTGCCACCTGCCCTTTGTGCTGAAGATCAGACAGTGCTCCACACATGCTTTTTAGGTACAACAACCATACTCTGAAGAGATTGCACATGAACCGACACCACCACGCAGTTAGCTGTTGTAGGGAAGAGGTCGGCAAAAGCTGGGATCAGCAATCGTTACAATGGATGCTTATAACAGTGAAAAGATACCTGACCGTAGCATTGAACTTCTTGAAAGAAACATTTCTGACTGGGTTTTCCCAACACAACATAACTATTCAGCTAGACATCAAAAGCCGTCCAGATTATCGTGTTAGTCATGCCCACTGAAGGAAGAGGCAGGTATTTGGACCCCAGACTGATTCCCCCAAGAGACAGAAACATTGATCTTGTAGAATAAATCCTGCTCAGAAATAAATCCGCAACAGACATTAGATAAAGCGCACAGCCAACATCTACCTCTAAACCAGCGTCTACAGACAAGGCATCTCTCAAAACAACAGTCACAATTCATGTTACACTCCTTGGAGTCGGGGGCACAATCTACAATCAGAACACCATAACTCCTCTACTAAACCTGGGCACCCTTCTGCACAAAGTGCACCAATTAGCTACTGCACTACACTGCCATGCAATAAAAAGCTTAAACAAGATCACAAAAACAAGACAAATAATACAATTTAACGACAACAGTGATAATAGGGTATCTGATAGGCTACTGGTAGAGCGACTGGCTTCAGGAGGGCTAAGCACAGGCCGGATCGCACGGCTGACAACCCGCTGGATCCTCATCAGTCTCTGTTGTTTCTCTTTTTTGATATTCGGTGGGGCTCTGGCTGGTGTGAGCAATAGTTAAGAACCTTTCCTTTATGCACGCTGGTGCTTTCCAGCGTAGTCTTTTACTTCTACTTCTAGCTTACCCCGTCAAAGTCTTTTTTTTTCTTTTTTATCCCGGAGGCATTGTGGGTTTTGATGAGGCCAATCGCTAGGTAGCTTGCTTCCTTTGTCAAGGCCTGTTTTTTTTTCAGTGCCAAGAGGGGTCGTTGTTTGTCATGGTTTTTCCGCCTTGTCTCTGAAAAATCTCTGGCAAACCCTTTTTGCCTGTTTTTATGGTAGGTATTGAGGCACTTTCTGCCTCAAGTATTCTATATGGCAATGATCTGCATATTAAGTGTGTTTGGGAAGTGGCATCTGTATATTGTTCCAGAAGGGTACTGCATATTGGATTTGTTTTGATGGTATGAGCCAGTATGAGCCCAATATTTTGCAGATGTGCGTGTGTGTCTATGGCCGAGCGATGTGTAGGGATTTGCGGTCATCCTTTCCTTCCAGGAAGGAAGAAACATAAAAGTGGCTGTTGCCTCTGTGTTCAGGGCGACAGAGTAAATGGTATGTCTGTTGCCAAGAGCATTGCAGATTCTAAGAGCATGGTGTTTTTATGGTAAATGGGATGGCAGATAGGTAATCAGAACTTGGAGGAGAAGGCATGCTGTGTTCTCCAAAGACAATGTCTCTTGGTTATTCACTCCAGTATTGAGGGAATGTGATCATCGTCACGAGGGAATGCCATGCTTTCAATTTTCCTTCTTTTTGCAGCAAAGTAGGGAGTTTGTTTTCTCCCCTTGATTTATGGAATACCATCAAAATCAGAATCAGGAGCAGATGCCATTTCTTCTTTAAAGATTTGATTTTTGTAAGGCAGTGATTATGTGGGGGGTGTCACGACAGATCGTGGTACCAGCTTAAGCATGGATTGTAAGTATGAGCCATATTCATCATCCATAAAGGTGTGTTTAGCGTCACCTTTTTCTCCACGCGAGAAGGAAGCGACGGCTCAAGCAACACACCGAGGAGATGGTTATCAGACAAGTCTGAGAAAAGAGCAAGTCTGTTTTAAGAGGACCATCTAAACTGGCCAAACAACTAAATAACCATAAAACCGTTGCTCGCATTATAAATCCTAGGGGAAATCACACGATTTGTCCATGCCACTGATTCAGCATGACAGGGGAAGTATCTAGGAGAATGGGATTTTTACTTTTTGCTTGGAAGAGGCCCGCAAGCTCTGATGCAAAGCAATTGCAGGATGCAGTTGAACGTTTCATGTAGGCCGCTGCATCTTGCCTTATCATGAGCCTTTGTATAATTTTCCAAATTTCGCTAGGGGTGAGCATGCATTTGCATTTACCATCTAGGTTGTAGATGCAAGCTATTAGTACCGTGGCAGTGTACACTTCTGGGAGTATAGGGTCTTTTGAAGGGAATGTGGTACCGTTCCTTTCATGCATTATGAGTTGAGTGTGAGTGATCTAGTACTTGCAACGCCCAGTTGCTACTATGTCTGCTTGTGGGATAGTGGTGGGCTGAATGTCAAAAAAATATCATAGGGCTGGTAAGAGTTTATTGCTTAACTGGCAGAGAACCCTTGCCTTTGAAGATTGTTAAAGTGAGTGCTTGGTTCAGGTTGAGGTAGATTTGGTGCCTTCATAATTTTGGAGCCTGCGTCTAAAACTTTCACAAGCATTTTGCAGTATTTTCAGCTCCAAGATGGGCTTCCAAGAGACTTTTACTTAATAGGTACGATTGCAGACGTTGCATATGTACATGTCTTTAAAAAGGAGGGAGGAGATCCGGTGGCTCAAGTCCTATATAATTGGAGCAAATTTCAAAGTTGCGCATTTAATGTCAGTGCGAGCAACAGCTTGAGTGGTTTTGGGCACCAATCCAACTGAATTATGTAGGAGAAGAGTCCATCTTTCTACAATCATTGGAAAATAGTATGTGTGGTATTTTTCTGTCTTTCTGGGGGATTGCAATCTCTACCTCTTTTGTTGCAGGTGCAAAACCTCCATTCATCTATGTGATGGATGTCCAGATCATCATGGTAAAGCGTGTTAATGGCCTCAGTGAGTGTCACAGAGAAGACCTTGTCATTCTTGTACGTCCAGAGTTCTTGTTGGATGTGGGTAGTGTGCAAGGGGGTCAGACTCAAGCTAGGTAGGCATTGGGTCACGTCAAGGAGCTCGCATCTTCTTATTCCTTGGGGTGTGCGCTAATTGTGTGGTGTTGTGTGATCTGTACTCTCAAATTTTGGGTTCATGTGGATGTGGTAGGTTAGGTTCTGTATTACCTACTACTTGTCTGCTATGTGGGGGGGGGGGGGGGGGGTTGGTATTGTGTGGAGGAAGTAGTTGTTTGTGTTGTTGAATGATTGTGGAAAGGATTTTGCGAGCGTGTCATGTGTTTGTTAGGTTGACTATTGGTTGGTTGTCCTGTGGAGGGGTATTAGGTTTGAGTGAGGGAAATATGTTGTTGGATTTCTATCTGGCTGCGTTTTCTCTTTTTAATGGTCTCTCGGGGAGCAGATTGTGTTTGTTGTGCACATTTTGCTGGATGCTTTGTGGAGGATAGGCAAGCTGGTAACAGGTCCAGACAGGCAATTAATGACTGCATTTTGTTTTGGAGGGCTGTGAATCACCTACATAATCATGGCTTGTATTTGTTTGGTTGGAGATTATTTGTAAGTAGGGTTGCGAGCGTGGTGTTTCAGCTTGCGATGGAGAACAGCTGTCATTCTTTTGGTGGGATGGTGCTGTGCTTGAGAGGGCTTAGTGTGGGGTGTGTTGTTGTATGCTGTGCGTTTCCTGGGCTGAGCATTAGCATCTGGAGGGGAGGATGTTTGCATTGGTGAAGGTGTTGGTATACTTTGAGTGGCACTTCCTTGCAGTTCTAATTGACGTCTGGCTACTATAGTAACGGGAGAAGGGATATGTGGTTCTGAGCAAGGTTCAAACACAGAAGTTTGGTTAAAGAGTCCAGTATCTTCCGGTGGATCTGTGCGTGGGGGGGTGGCTGTCTGATAAGGTTATTAGCAATAGAATGCCTGTAATGTGTTGTTGAGCGTGGCTGTGGTGCCAGGTGTTGCGGGGACGGGCACACTTTGTTGAGATTGGCTATTTGCGGAATCAAGGGGCACCTCCTCATGATGAGCCAATGTATTGGCATGTGTATCCAGGAGGCATGACAAGGAGGGATTTCTAAATTGCAGTAGATGCGCAGGGTGTTTTGAGTTGTGTGGTTTAGTCGTGTTTGTCTTAAAGAAGTTGTGCATTGCAGTCAGCGCAAAACTCTTCTGTTTGGGGCATTCACACCATTTCACAGTGGACACATTCAAGCCTGACATAAGACAAAACGAAGGTTGTACAATATATTTCTGCCTAGCTGTTTAAAAGTAGAGTGTAATGATAAGCTTGTTATGGTTAGTGCGATCAATGGTGCGTGCTTACTTGCGGAACAACATTGTGTTCACTCTGACTATTATAGGGATGAAGCAGGTCCTCACTGTGGCGCTTAAACTTGGACCAGTAGCTCTGGAATCCTCAGCTTAGTAGATGCAGCTGCACCCATGCCCCTGCTTGCCAAGGAACAGGCAAAGGAGCAGATACATGTGACTAAAAGTTGCAACTGGATGTAACTGTGTTCAAGTTAAATGTACTCTGCCGTAGTCTGGAATGTACAATAGTTTACCACGATTGGCATCAGGAATGAACAGGTAAAAAGCACAAGGACTTGGGAGAGCCTATTTCATCACACTCATAAGTTTGGCCTGTTAGCCCACTCACTTAATTGTAACGTGCTCTTGGAAGACTTGGCAAATGGCATAAGTTGGAGTACTGGAATTTTGGGCTGCTGCAAACAGCAAACAAGCACAGAAATGAATGGTAAGTGTAGGGTAGCGTTGAATTTGTTGTTGCTTGTAGCATGTATGGCAATTTCCCCTGGACACAAGAGGACATCAAAAGGGGCTACCTGAGCAAAAGTCTTACTGCTGCTTCCTAGCATTGAAGGGCCGACCACTCGTACACTTCATCAATTTTGAACCAATTTAGCTAGCTGGTGCACATAAACCGAAGCTATAAACTTCTTCTGCATGACTTAAGATCTAGATAAGCTATCCCTGCGTACAGAATAACATGGTTAAATGCACTCATTGAGCACTTACAACCCAGTATAGCATTTTCCGTGAAAAACAGCAAACCACTCCACTTGTCTTTTCTCCTCCTCTTTTTTTGCAATAATTATCCAACCTTTCAGAGTCTGATGCTTCAAGTGCAGCACAGGTCGTCACTAAAAACACGGTCCCTGTGGTTGGCTGTTGTTAAACTCAGCTGCTTTAAAACGTGAACAACCGTGCTAAACTTGAAAACAGACAACCATGAGGACCAATAACTTGGATCAATTGAAAAGCATCCATTAGGGCCTCAAGCAGTCCCCTCTGGAACAGTACATTATCTTTGAATGCGTCCTGACTTTGAATGCGTCCTGACTTTGAATGCGTCAGGAAAATTTACAGCGAGCAGAACAAACCTGACAAAGGGGGAAACGTCACAAAGTGCACGTGCTGAGTGCTCTCATATCCTCCGTGGATGTCGTGGCCCGCCAGAGCACAAACAAAGCTTCTGCACCATAAAGTTGTGAAGGCAACCCAATCCTTTGTGATCCTAGATCAACGCTTGCAAAAACAGATCTCACACTCAACCGCACTCTCTCTCTAAATTTCTCAATTAAGCTACGCTGAAATTTTATGAGAATGCAGCAACATCACTGCAAGCACCGCCCCACCAGACAAGAGAGAAGTTTAAATGTATTAAGCCATGAAGTCTGCTTTGATTCATACATCACTCATTTCATTACTTTGTGGAGCACGCAGCTCTACAAACAAGCACACCGCTGTTTAGCACCAAGCATCGAGCAAAACGCGCAGCAATAAATCACGCAAGCAAGCTCCTGCAAGGAAAAACTGTGCGTTAAGTTTGGGCTTCTATGGGGACGGCTGAGCACTGATTAGCGCTGAATAAAAGAGGCAGCAGTGGTCGGTCCTGATAAGAGTCATGAATAGAGGCAGAATGCAACCCATATTGCATTTTATCCTGGACTCTCTCTTCTGAATTATTAAGGCCGCAAGCGCACATTACAAACTCTTGCTCTACCACCACTCCTCTTCACCTGCTTGCACACAAAACCTGCATTACTTCCGCGTGGTTCCATGCCAGGTGCGTAGCCCTTGCCCCTCCGAACGGGTGGTGACTTGCCACGATCACTCGCTGCCCTGCCTGCTCAGCCTGCCTGTGTACATTCCAGATTCAAGCAGCCACAAGAAGAGAATGAGTGTGCAAAAAGTGCAAAATGTTTCATCACACACAAAAGTCCGGATGAGTGACAAAATTGGATGCTGACCAAGCCAAGTCAAGTTCCTTTGGTCGCATTTTGGCCATCCTTGCATTGAAAAGATCTCAGTACCTCAGCTCTTCCTGCAACCATTTCAGCTGAATTGCCCCCACGCCACCGTTGAACTCTTTAAGGTGGACATTCCGGCTTGAGTCAGACGGGTGTGCAATAAAGTAAGCCTCTGCCTCTTTCAGTCCGGGACTACCCTGGGTCGTAGGTAGGTTTTTATGTTAGTCAGTGTGAGGACGTGAAAGAGACATATCTTGGTAAAAGGTGTCGGACAACCATGTACCTACAATGCTAGAAGCACCTCACCAATTAAGCCTTGGAATCTTATCCATAGTTATAAGTCATATGTTTTCTAGCGCCAGAGATGTCCGACACCAAAGGCAGCTCACAAAACTTCCGTCAGTTTCAGTTTAAGTTGGTCTCAGTCATTCTACAGTTTAGACGCCCCTCTTTCATGATTTTAGTAAGCCAGATTACAATCTTGAAGAGGCAACGCAACAGATTGAAGACAGGTCACTGCTCACCTCAGGGTTGCTCAAGCTTATGTCAGTGGTATCCAGTACTGTAAGCTTCCATCCAGGTGCTAGGGCGCTTGAGTAGTACGATTGGCCATTAGGGAACTGAAGGCTGCAGAAAAGTGTTGTTTCTTTGCTATCAGTGTAAATTATAAACAGCATCGGGAATAAAAAGGAGGACTGTTGCTGCTGCTTTCCATTCTCTAGTTCACCTACCCACCTTTCCACAACGTCTTTCCTGGATAGGTTCTCGAGGTCCTTGTTTCCAAGAACGTGTGCAATAGGCATCGGTTTCTGTGTACGTGCAGGTTGACAAAATGCATGTGAACACAGTAGTGCAAGAGCCAATGACATTGAACTTTGGCTGCCAAAATTTTAGCGTGTAGCAAAAATGCGTTACGACACAAAATCGTAATTTCGTTTAATTAACGAGTACCGGATTGCTGACATTTTACTCCTTTTTGCATGAAAGGTGCAACTACTCACACGTCACTTCATCAAATTGGACCCAACTTAGCTTCAAACTGATACTGACTTTATAACTACCCAAGCATGTGCTCAGATTTAAAACAAGTCGCCTTACGTACAGAATGACAGGACGCAAAGCACACGTCGTGCACCTGTACCCTAGATGGGTGCTTTCCAGGGGGAATGGCACATTAATTTGCATATCACGCCAACCACTTAGTCTTTTTGCCCCATTTTTCTTGCATTGATCATTATTTATTATAAAAACTTCAAAACACCAGACACCACTCAGTTTGGTGCGCTGGCTGGTCAGATACAGCATTTGGCTGCTCAAAAAGTACGGTTCACGCCGCGGCCGATTAGGTATGGGCCCCCTAATTTGCAGGTTTCAAGCTTAATTGCTTTGAAATCTGCATAGCAAAGATGAGCTTCACACGTGCAAATGAGGGGGCCCATATCCTAGGAGCATGCAAACATCGTACCATTTTTGGCCTCAGTTTCCCCCCTCTGGAAAAATGCAGGCATGATCACCCCTGATAAGTTTAATACTCTACAAAGGGCTTTTGATGAGGTAGAATACAACGGCTTACATAACAACATTCACCCGCCTTACATCAAGCTTGTGGGCCTCACAATATTGCTACCTCCAAAAGTACACGCCAAAAGATAAAACATTTATTCTCACAGATGCTTACCTCCCACATAATCACTGCCTCACTGCCTTACAAAAATCTAATCTCTAAAAAAGAAATGGCATCTGCTCCTGATTCTGATTTTGATGGTATTCCATAGATCAAGGGGAGAAAACAAACTCCCTACTTTGCTGCAAAAAGAAGGAAAATTGAAAGCATGGCATTCCCTCGTGACGATGATCACATTCCCTCAATACTGGAGTGAATAACCAAGAGACATGGTCTTTGGAGCACACTGCAGGCCTTCTCCTCCAAGTTCTGATTACCTATCTGCCATCCCATTTACCATGAAAACACCATGCTCTTAGAATCTGCAATGCTCTTGGCAATAGACATACCATTTACTCTGCCGCCCTGAACACAGAGGCAACAGCCACTTTTATGTTTCTTCCTTCCTGGAAAGAAAGGATGACCACAAATCCCTACACATCGCTCGGCCATAGACACACACGCACATCTGCAAAATATTGGGCTCATATTGGCTCATACCATCAAAACAAATCCAATATGCAGTACCCTTCTGGAACAATATACAGATGCCACTTCCTAAACACACTTGAAATATGCAGATCATTGCCATATAGAATACTTGAGGCAGAAAGTGCCTCAATACCTACCATAAAAACAGGCAAAAAGGGTTTGCCACAGATTTTTCAGAGGCAAGGCGGAAAAACCATGACAAACAACGACCCCTTTTGGCACAAAAAAAACAGGCCTTAACAAAGGAAGCAAGCCACCTAGCAATTGGCCTCATCAAACCCCGCAATGCCTCCGGGATAGAAAAGAACAAGAAAATACTTTGACGGGGTAAACTAGAAGTAGAATTAAAAAGGTTACGCTGGAAAGTACCAGCATGCATTAAGGAAAGGTTCTTAATTATTGCTCACACCAGCCAGAGCCCCACCGAATACCAAAAAAGAGAAACATCAGAGGCTGATAAGGATCCGGCGGGTTGTCAGCCGTGCGACCAAAACAGTTCTAGTCCCAACCGGATCTAAAAATACAAGATTGGTGGAACTGGACCTATACTGACAACAGCCTTTACAAACATGAAAAAGGGCAAGACACCGGATAAGGTGTAAACCACCCTCACGTAAGCGTATCTCACTACATAAGCCCAAACCTGATTTGTAAAGTACAAGATTGGCGGGACTGGAACTACACTGATGGCAGTCTTAAAAATCACGAAGAAGGGCAAGACACAGGATCAGGTGTATACCACCCTTGCTAAAACATATTTCATTACGTGAATCCATAGGTATAACCAATACCATCTCACGTGCAGAGCTAGCAGCAATAGCAGCCGCAACCATTCACGGCTACTCCCATATAGCCGCAGATAGCCTAACCTCAATGCACCAAATTAAAAAACAGCTCTCACACCCAAACCTCCACCGCCACCACATCCAAGGAGATATCCTCAGGTCCATTGCCAAAGCAATCCACCAGTCACCATTGCCCATTCATTCCTACAAAATCAAGTCTCACGCTGGCGTTATTGGCAATGAATATGCTAGCGCTATTGCTAGAAAGTCAATCACAATCTACTCTGACGTTGCAGACACCCCCACCAAAACAGCTGACCCTGAAGGAATTCGCTTTCGCTTCTGTAACATTACTTTACTGACTTGCAAAAGAAATAGAAACATCAATCATACAAAACATAATCACCCAAACACGGCTCAGTCACCTTCTTCAAGGCTCTGGTTATAATCAAACTGTTGCGACGCCCTGAAGCACACATGCACCCTCTCCATTAACTTGGTTATGCAATTACTGTAGCAAATACCATGAGTACTACCAGACCCTTATTTAGAACAACACTGCCAATGGAGCCGCTAGCAACGCTTACCTGATAGCATCCTATGTCCCTAAGAAAAACAAGTGCATCATTATGAAATACAGAACAGAAACCCTGTACAACCAAAAACATGCGGTATTGCTTTCAGCGCTTAACGAGTCTGACTTGCCCACCTTTGCCGACAACTAAACATGCCCTACACGTCCTCTCTGGGTGCAAACACACAAACAACGATTCGTTGAGAGGCATGACTTAGCATGCAGCATGATTTTGAAAGCCATCAGCAAAACAGGCTCCCTGGGATCCTGCTTTGTCTACATGGATGTAGGAGCAGTGAACGGCTGGCCATGCAAATCTCCAGATCACGAAAACAGCTGAAATAAAATTTTAACAAAGTGGTCTTTCCACCCCGCTCTTCCCACGCTGCTTATCAGACAAAAACAGGTTTACTTCCAACCGTCCAAATGCTGTACTGACTGCCCCCACCTCCACGAAAATGAGTAAACAACACACTGATAATGGAGGGGGGTGGGTTCTTTGGAGTAGTAAGGGGCAACTGAGGGAGACTGGGAGGACCTCAGCAGCACCGCCAGCCATCAGCAGGTTCACCTTCCCCGAACAGCACCGACCTAAAAATCTCAGCACACTTCAACGTGACATCCAATTCATTGAGATCAAGCACTGTGAGGACACTGTACCTCAGAACCAGCTGAGAGCCACACAGGAGCAGCACAAAGATCTCTGCAAAATCCTTCGAGGAGCCTCCGCCACCCTTCACATCATCCAATTAGAGATGGACCATCTAATTCACTCCCGCTGTAGAACCTCTCAAGGACTCGGTCTTCATCCTCAGAGAGTTAAGAAACTTGCTTAAGCTTCATATGCATTCTGATAATTATGCTGCGACGCCTGTCCATACCAGCCACGTACTTTCCAGTACTATTATCAACTCTCATCAGGAGCTAGTTTAAGGCCATGCCTGAAACCCTCCTGATCCTCATTAATATTTTTCTTTTCCTTTGTGGTGGAGGAATCTACAGTACCCGGCGCAATTTGGCTGTTTTTCCCAAGTAAATGTGGGGAGTGATTTTACCGCCTGCGTAGTTTTTTCTACTTTTGTAACGTGAGACGCAAGGAGGTTTCTTGAGCGCTTGGTATATGGCTACCCACCCCGTCTTTTTACCTACCAGCTTTTCAAACACCGAAGCCACCGCCTCCAGGGCAGCCTTGTTTCTGTTGCCATCAAGTTGCCGACCACTGCCGGATATGGAGTTGCCAAGGTTCAGGACAAACTCTTGTGTTGGCATGTGCTCTTGAAAGTAGCTGCAGGCCTGTCAAGCACAACACAGAGAGAGAAAGAGAGAAAGAGAGAGAGTGATACTCCACTCTACGACGTACATGTGCATACTGCAATCACGACTCGTGTAAGGGCATGCAGTAGAAGTTAAAGGAGCAAGCGACGCGAAATATAGTGACGAGAGAATAAACTTGTCGAGCCATCTTTTTCAACCTTTTCCAGCAGTTTAAGAGCTCCACTGCTTTCCTCCTGCGACGATGCCTGCAACGTTGTATCGCGTGAATATCATAATGATCTTTACTATCCAGGTGGATGTAGCCTCGCTTCAGTCAGCTGCGTGCTTCCCACCTTTTCAGCGGCCTCAGCAGCAGGTTCCACGCCTGGAAACAGCACGTCAGAGATGACCCCAAAGCTGAACAGAGGGACCTCTAGTGCGGCCATGACAGAATCTTTTGGATAGTGTGATTAATTGAAAATAAACAAGCTTTTTGGCGCGTTTGTGAATTTCTATATTAATTGGCGGTATTGCTAATGGCATTTTGGCGGGGGGAATGAAGCGGAATGATCCCGAATGACCTCGATTGACCTACGTATACATGTGAAGAGCAAGCCGAGCATTTTCTGTACAATATGCAGAAAATATTCGTCATTTTGGGTCATTGAAAATCATTCCATTATGAATAGTACTGCCCTACGGCATGGCGGCAGCTCACATCGCAGCCAAGCGCCCGCAGCTGCACAAGCTCCAGCCTCCTTTTTAAAAGTGGCTGCAAGGAGCAGAAGCACTGCTGTGGCATTGCAAAGAGCGAGTATGCTCCTACTTTAAAGTAGGCTTGGCAACACACAAGAATTTCCACGGCTGAAGATAGGCATCGGGCGCCCAGCAGGTGTATATGGATGGGCCTATGTTACGACCAGTTTGCTGATTGCTGATATAATTTTGCTTCAAGCCTAGGGATTTCCCTAGGTTTTCCGTATGCAAGGCTGCTTTGTTTGTTTCCCTCAATGTCAACTTTCACAGCAAGTCCCGCCACTCATGTCCTACAACCATTTAATGCTAGTATATTAGAAAGAGCGCGTTCATTGAACTTAGAGATAGTCTTCAAGATGATTGAAAGTTGTTTTTGTCCCACAACTTTTGGCAGCACTACTTGTTGGTTGTGGTGCACAAATAAGGCATATGGATGCAGAACTCATAAAGGAGCAGATTGGTTCTATGCTACAGTTCGCTGTAGGCTTCGTCATTACACCAAGCTGCCGTGGAGGGAGATTAAAACCAAAAATGGGCTGCAGGCCCTCACAAAAGCAAAACAACGCAAAGAAGCAAGTGCCAAGTCCGTAAGGCCAGCAAGGCCCTTACAACTACTGTTCAGCCAGCAAGGCCTCTACAACGCCCGGCCACCAAGGCCACAAATAATAATGGGCTGCAGGCCCTCATAAAAGCAAGACAACGCAAAGAAGCAAGCGGTAAGTCCGTAAGTCAGATCTAAGCGAGCTCAGATGCTAACACCCACAATTCAAAGCACAAGCTGAGGGGTGGGGGCGTGAAAAACAACCCGAGCAAAAGCAAGGCATAAAAAGGATGCTTAAAACGAGAGTACACAGCACTTTATGCAAAGTGCCTGCCAGATCTCAGCCTACGCTCACTACGCAAGAACTCCAGTTCTACAGCTGAAGCAGAGAACTGATGATTTCCCTTTTTGCCTGAGTGAGAGCATTGGAAGGG
>Ga0307942_1001669_pt1 | contig 17827 bp, 20 predicted proteins | sample OrgLakmetagen175_FD_201846 | JGI IMG/M metagenome (GOLD analysis project Ga0307942, IMG submission 201846) | Saline water microbial communities from Organic Lake, Antarctica - #175 | ecosystem: Environmental > Aquatic > Non-marine Saline and Alkaline > Saline | place: Antarctica: Organic Lake... | reverse complement strand
ACCTGCTTAATAATGCCGGGCCCAATCATAACGTCCGAGGTGTAGTCTACAGAAGCCACCCACAAGCGAATGACATCAGCACCGTAGGCAGGGTCCTTACGCTCATCTTTACCCCCTGCAACTCAATAAATTGAAAGACAAAGGCGCGACACTTAGGCAGTGGTTTTTAGGCAGAGGAAAATCAAAAAGACATCAGCAGATTCCTTTCTTGCACTCATCATTGCGTCCTGCAATGACATTGAATGGGAGACAAAGGTGCGACACATAGGCAGTGGACTTGAGCAGTGGAACATCAAAACGAAACCAGCAGAATACTCCCTTGCACTCATCCTTGCCCCCTGTAATCTAAATTTTCACTTGCGCCATGGGAACAAAAAAAAGAGGTGAGCAATCACGTTTGTACACACACACGCACACAAACACACACATTTACCACCTGCTCCTCCCTAACACACGCATACAACACACGCTCCTCCCCGACACACACATACACACACATACACGCACAATACGCTCACACACATACCTGTGATGACCATGCGAGGGTCCACAACATTGCCCAACGATTTGCTCATTTTGCTGCCCTTCTCGTCCAGGACAAAGCCGTGCGTCAGCACCTGTGAGTGCATGTGTGGCGTAGCTCTTTGCGCGCAGTGTGCATCCCTCTCTACTATAAAGCAGAGCATCAAAGTCACATGCTCAAAAGAAGTCAAGTGCACGTCTAACTGACCAAATCTTGCATTCCAGTGCCAATATTTGCATTCATGTAATTATGGGTGTGTCAATCCGCTTCATGATGGGTGTGTACCAATGCTTTTGTTTGACACACCCATATTTTTGTCAATGTTCAGCTATTACCTCATTCTTTGCTGTGATTTAGATGTATCGCCTGTCTGTTTCATTTGTCGGAATGAACACACCCATGACTTTGTCGGAGTGCAGCTATAACATCATTTCTCTGCTGTGATTTAGATGTATTCCCTGTCCATTTCCTCTGTCTGTAAATTATCAAACCCTCAAGATCATAATGCCCGTACCTGCTTGTAGGGGGCAGACCCATAAGCAGCTACACTGGTTAGCAGGGAGCTCTGGAACCAGCCTGTGTGTGTGAATATGTGTGCGTGTGTGTGTGTGAGTGTGTGTCTTGAGTGTGTTTACGTATGCACTTGTGTGCGTGCATGTGTGTACGTGTGCATGTGTGCATGCGTGTGTGTGTGTGTGTGCGTGTGTTTACACGCTTGTGTGCCCTTGATTTTTGCATGTGTACGCCCGAGTGTGGGTGGAACAGCATGCACGCTTTCACATGAGTGTGTGAATATGCAGAGGGAGAGGAACGATCAAGAAAAGGTGCACGTTCACAGTGCTTGCTCGAATCACCAAAGGTGTGCTCAGAGGCACTTGCTGCTTGGGCAGCGCAGGTTTGTGATAGCCAATTTCTGTTCTAAAGTACCTGCCTTGGGTTTGGATCTCCAGGATACGCACACGCAACTTACTGCAAGGCATAGACATATGACATGCTGTCTTTAATCGTGCATGCATGGTTATGATTGCTCCCCCCCTCCTCCCTCACTCACCTGGACCTGTGTACGCACATATATACATACACACACTCCTACTTTACAAAAACACACATTCACTCGCTCACGCACTCACACACACGACGTTTACACACACACCTACTCTACACAAACACACATTGATTAACGCACTCTCACACACCGAACACTCACACACACAACACTCACACACACACCTCTGTGCTGGTCAGAGCCCTCCAGGTATAGGTCAGCAGGGAAGTTGAGCTTGGGGTTGGTGCGCAGCACGCCTGCCCAGCTGCTGCCGCTATCAAACCACACATCCATGGTGTCGTCTCCCTTCTTCAACCTGAACAGAGTGAGAAGGCAGCAGCGTCTGAGTAAAACAGTAAACCAGACATGCCGAAAAAAAATCAGTCTATTCTACACGCATACATAGTGTAACCTCCCTTTTTAACGTATGGAGCAGGAGGCGTCTTTTTCTTGTTGGGGACAGGCACGTATATTTTTTGGCGTGGACACCCCTGAAGGACCACCCACCCCCCAAACCCCCCTTCCAGTGCTCCCACCCAGACAAAAAGGGTACCAATCTGCTCCTCAATGAGTTTTGCATCCATCTGCATACTCATCAAGATCTGAAACTGAAGTTTTGTAAAGTTTTGGGGCAAAAACTGAGATACGGACGCCCGTGCACACATGACTTACCAGGCACTCACAACTGGCTTGCACAACCCCGCATTGCTTTCATTTCTTAAGAATAAGCTTCAGAATTTCTACTGACCATCTCATGCTGGCACAATCCTGGAAGCTTGGAGTGAATTGCTGCTCCATTGGCTTGACTCACCCCGCGGCCTGCACCTGAGCGCGCGTGCCTCTGATTTAAGGACAAGTCCACAGCCCCCCCTTTTACTCAATTTGCTCAAAAAGGGAGCCAATTGAATGGACTTGAGCTGAAGAATTCGATGATGTATTTAGAACTCCGTGATGTGGACCAGAAAAAACTGGAGACCCCCCCAAAATAACTAATACCACATTGGGGGACTCCCCCCCCCCCTCCAGGATACGACTCATATATATACCAATCGATAGCTCTTGACGTCAAGATTCCAAAATTATAACTTTTGATGAATTTGACACGTGCCGTCCAAAAGTTATGCATCCTGACGCTTCCTGTACGGAGAGTGAAAAAAACTGGGCAAAGCCGTGCACGGGACGCTGGACAGTGGATTGGTCTGTTGTACACTTATTTATAGGGTTGGCCAGAACCATATATATACGGTGTGTATACGGTGTTTTTGGCAGGGAAATCACCATATATACGGTCATATACGGTGTATATATACGGTTCTGGCCAACCCTACTTATTTATGGTGTCATGCCCCCTTCTCAACCTTGCGTTACTTGAAGAAGAGAAGCAATGGCGTTCAGATGAACACACGGAGGTGGGAGCCTTGTTATGACAGTATGAGTGTGCGTAATAGTGGGAGTGTGAGTGTGCCTGTGAGTGAGAGTGAGCGTGTGAGTGTGGTCATAAGTGAAAGTGTGAATGTGGGAGTCTTATGAGAGTGTAAGTGTGCATATTAGTGAGTGTGCATATTAGTGAGTGTGAGTGTGGTCATTAGTGAGAGTGTGAGTGTTTGAATCCTATCAATCAAAGCGTGAGTATGCCATGTTTGGGGTTGTGCGACAAAAGCAAATTTAAGGTCCTCGAGAGGCTATACAACTTCCTCAGATCCTTTGTCGTTTGTTGCTAGTCTTAGGTGCTTGTAGCGGTTTGTGATACGGCTTTGAGCTCACAAGGTGCCGCAGGGAAACTGGCAGCAGCTGCTTTATGTTGCGTACCAGCCACGTGTGCCCTCCTCCCCACAGTTCTTATCCACCCATACAGCCTGCAAGCATGCATCAAACGCTCACCTAGGTGCCAAGTGCTGCAGGGAAGCTGGCAGCAGCTGCTCCATAGGGGCCGTCCACCAAATGTCAGAGCCGTGCTGGCTGAACAAGGTGGCCACGTGGGCTATGCTCTCCTCCGTCATCACCGCCTCGTCTGCATAAATGTGTGTGTTGTGTTTGTGTGTGTGTGTGTGTTGTGTGCGTGTGTGTGCGTGTGTGTGTGTTTGTGTGTGTGTGTGTGTGTGTGTGTGTGTCGGTGCAACCTCTGTCATCACCGCCTTGTCTGCATGCGCATGTGTGTGTTGTGTTTGTGTGTGTGTTATGTGTGTGTACGTGTGTTATGTGTGTGTGTGATTGTGCAACCTCTGTCATCACCACCTTGTCCGTGAGGGTGTGGAATTTTGTGTACATGGGCATGCAGGCATGTGCATCCTCCACCATCACCGCCTTATCTTTAAGTGCACGCTGTATGCCGTGTGTTGCTGTGTGTGTAAATAAAAAGTGCGCTTGTGTAACTGTTTTTGTCATTTAGATTAACCTAGACACTTGTTTCAATGTGCCAGGTAAGAAGAGCTCCCCAGCCAATCAGGCAAGCAAAAGCATCTGCATCACAGGAGCAGTTTAACCATAAACACCACAGCCAGTGAAAAGTTAGGCTGCACGCTGCACCCGGTAAAAATAAAAGGCACACACACTTATACATATTAGTGCGCGTCGCAACGCACCTGTTTCTAGGTCGTAAAACACAGGGATGGGCACCCCCCACTTTCTCTGTCTGCTGATGCACCAATCGCTGCGGCTCTCAGTCATGGCAGTGATGCGTGCCTGCCCTGCTGCTGGCACCCATGACACCTGTGTGTGTACGTGCGTGTGTACGTGCGGGTATGAGTGTGTTTGCGTGTGTTGTGTGTCTCTATCGTGGCAGTGATGGGTGCCTGCCCTGCAGCTGGCACCCATGACACCTGTGTGTGTATGTGCGTGTGTATGTGCGTGTGTATGTGTGTGTATGTGCGTGTGTATGTGTGTGTATGTGCGTGTGTTGTGTGTCACAGTTTGCTCATTATTGGAAACATACACTTGTGCGTGCTTGTGCGTGCCTGCCATGCAGCTGGCACCCATGACACCTGTGTGTGTATGTTTGTGTGTGCGTGCGGGTATGAGTGTATTTGCGTGTTTTGCGTGTCTTAGTTGGCATACTGATTGGAAAGAAACACGAGTGTGATTTTATGCAGTGAAGCGTGTCTGCCTGTCCTACTGCTGGCACCCATGAGATCTGCATTCAGCAGGGATCACCGGCAGGCACGTACATTGTGTGGGCACGTATGTGTGTGTATGTGTGTGTGTGTGTGTGTGTGTGAACACGTGTGTGTGTGTGCCTGCACAAGAAGTGCAAGGATATTGCAATGATGTGCAGCGACTGCAGTTACGTTGCTAACTCACTCAAAGCATTAGTGCAAATACGGTAGCTTCAGTCTTGGTACACACACTCGACAAAAAGTCCGGTCCATGTTACACCAGATTTCAAACCTCAAGCAAAGACTATTGTAGCAACTTGGGCTTCAGCGCATTTGCTTGATGGCATCCAGGGACTCCATCTTTTAAGCCGGTCATCTGAGTCCAATCCAATTTAAGTCATCCAATTCAAATCTAAGTCCATTCAAGACCCGAACAGCGACGCACCTGCTTGATTGCATCCAAGGCTCCATCTTTGAAACCGTTCACCGAGGCAAACCACTGACTGGTGGCCCTGTCAGTAGTGAGTGTGAACAGTGAGTGTGAATGGTGAGTGTGAACAGCGAGTGTGAATGGTGACCGTGAACAGTAAGTGTGAACAGTGAGTGTGAACAATGAGTGTGAACAGTGAGTGTGAACGGCGAGTGTGACCAGTGAGTGTGAATTGTGAGTGTAAATGGCAAGTGTTTACGGCAAGTGTGAACAATGAGTGTAAATGGCGTGTGCAAATGGCAAGTGTGAACAGTGAGTGTGTATGGTGAGTGTGACCAGTGAGTGTAACAGTGAGTGTGAAAAGTGAGCGCGAACGGCGAGTGTGAACAGTGAGTGTGAATAGTGAGCGTGAACGGTGAGTGTGAACAGTGAGCAGGGATGTGACCTCAATTCTGCGCTTTGCAATCTTAACGCATGAAAACTGGTGCGTACGTACTGTTTTTCTGAAGGTTGTTTCACACAGGCTGCAGCACACTTGCACACACACTTTCACCCACTCACCCACAAATCAGGTGGTGCGCAAGGTCCCACGCTTTCTACCGGCAGGCCAAGACCCTTTTGGGGCATTCATTATGAGTCGATCCCAATCAGCAATTTTGTAGCAGCATGTGCGTGTGTGCAATACCTGAAGATCGTAGGCTGCTGCTGTGCATTACCTGAAGATTGTAGGCTGCTGCTGTGCATTACCTGAAGATCGTAGGCTTCTTGGTGCGCCAGTCGTAGGGGTACTTGTGTACATTAATTACCTGAAGATCATAGGCTTTTTGGTGCGCCAGTCGTAGGGGTACTTGTGAACAGTCGTAGGGGTACTTGTGTGCATTAATTACCTGAAGATCGTAGGCTTTTTGGTGCGCCAGTCGTAGGGGTACTTGTGGCTGTACATCTCCTCCTTAAGAAGGGCACCGGCTCCAGTTAAGGCTTGAACCACAGCCTCATTGCCCTCACCCTGAACACAGACATTATATATAAGGCGTGTGTGTGTGTCGATGGCTTGAAGTATGTGACACGTACACGTCTGTGTCTGTGTGCTGAGTGAAGCTGCAGGTGGGCGGCCCTTGTCCAAGCCTGCATCGTCGCCTTATTGCCTTCGCCCTATAGACCTTGTGTAGAGGTGTACATCTTGGTGTGATTTAAATCATTTTAGGGATTAGGGTTTAGGGTTCTGTGAAATGATCACTTAGAGCTCAGGGTTTAAAATGTGTGTCACAACTATGCCTGTGCCCGTGACCTGTGCTGAGCAAAACTAAAGCAGGTCAGCACTTGTCAAGGCCTGCACATCGGCCTCGTCGCCCCCACCCAGCGAGTGAAGCATGCAGCCGTGGTGATGCACTTCATGTGTGTATGTGCGAACCTGCTGCGAGTCAGCACCAGTGCTTCACTGCCCTGGTTCCATGAATCCGTGTGTGTGTGTGCGTGTGTGTGCGTGTGTGTGTGCGTGTGTGTGTGCGTGTGTGTGTGTTATGGGCGTGCATGAGCGTGCAGCATACATCATGGCCCTGTCTGTTTCCGTTGCCCAACGACGAGAGAACAAGGCGTGCGTAATGAGTGAAGAGCCTTCAGGGATTCTGGGGATACATTATAGGTTACATGGTGCTATGCACACCAGCATGAACGAGCCTGGGGATGCACATGACAGGGTTCTGTGCACATCAACACGAAAGAGCCTGCATCCCAACCCACTTTCCAGCAAATTCCAACAACAAAAAAACCATCCACCACACACCCACGCCTCCTCACACCACCACATGCACACGCACACGCACATAACAAACACATGCACACACCCCCATGAGTATATGAACGTGCTTCCCCACAGAACAGCCTCACTTGCCACCACACACACCTGCACGGCTTCGCCAGGGCTTTGCCAACGAACTCAGGCCCAGCCTTGTCAGTTAACATGCCAGTCTTGTCCACCTCATGCTGACGTATGGGCGTAATATGCGCACACATACATCCACATTCATAACACGCACCTGCACGGCTTTGCCAGCGAATCCAGGCCCGGCCTCGTCAGTGAACTTGCCAGCGTCGTCCACAGGCGACAGCAAGTCCAGCCCATACTTCAGTCCGACCTGTTCCAACAAATGTAGCAAAGAAACAGCTTGATAATTCAAAACAAAGTCACAGCAAGTTCAGCCAATAAATGTGTAAACTGTGTAATTAAAAGCAGCAAGTGCTGCAAACAGGTGTCTGTGCTTCTTATTTGCGTGATTGTTAGGTAGTTTTTCTGTCTGATGACAAACTCTATCATGTCGGCAGAAAGTGAGTTTTAAAAGCATATCACAGAAATTCTGGACCGTGCTCGTGCCTGGCCTAATGCTTTGATGAAGCATCTGTGTGTGTGTGTGTGTGTGTGTGTGTGTGTGTGTGTGCTTGTTCCTCCTTAGGAGGTGCTGGATGAGAATTTAAAGCATCAGAGCCCTGCCTCGTCTGGTGCATGCCGATTAGCAAGAGCTTAAAACTTGCACGATGACAGCATAGTCGTCCATTGTGTGAAACAGTGTTTGTGGCAGCATTCTCCATTGTGTGCAATGTGTTTGTGACAGCATACTCCATTGTGTGCAATGTGTTTGTGGCAGCATACTCCATTGTGTGAAATGGTATTTGTGGCAGGGAAGCTACCAAATATACGGTTATACACTGTATGTATACACGGTCCTGGCCAATCCTGCACACAATATACAAGCACACATGCACACATGCACACACGCACACACGCACAACGCAAACCAAAGCACACGCACGCACACGTGCACACACACACGCACACACACACACATGCACACATGCACACGCACACACACACCTGGTAGTCCTCCTGGCCGTGACCTGGTGCAGTGTGCACCAGCCCTGTCCCCGCGTCTGTCGTGATGTAGTCACCCCCCACGACCAGAGGGCTCTGGCGGTCGTACAAGGGGTGCTTGTAGAGGCAGCCCTCTAGGACGCTGCCTTTAAAGGAGGCCAGCACGCTTAAAGAAACACCAAACTTCTCCTGTGTGTACGTGTGCACATGTGTGTGTATGTTTGCACATTGTGTGTGTTGTTTGCTGTGTGTGTGACTTCTAGCATGCATGTAGAGGCAGCCCTACATACAAGGACACTGCCTTTGAAGGAGGCCAGCACGCTTAAAAACACACCAAACTTCTCTTGTGTGTACGTGTGCACATTTGCGTATGTGTTTGCACAAGGTGTGTGTGTATTGTTTGCTGCGTGTGTGAATTCTAGCATGCATGTAGAGGCAGCCTTCCAGGACGCTGCCTTTGAAGGAGGCCAGCACACTGAAACACACACCAAACTTCTCTTGTGTGCACATGTGTTCAAGCATTCTGCGTGAGTTGTGCGCAACGTGTGGAGGAAAGCGCATAATTTTGTATGCGTGAGAAAGTGTTATTTATGTTAAATCGGGTCATGCAGGCGCGGAATGAATACGGAACTTGCATAAGCAGAAGGAAGGATGTGTGCGCGCTCAACCCTTTGGTCATAGTTCAAACAGGTTGGAAGGAGCAGCACCTGCTGCATCCTCCCAATAAAAGCAAGACGATGGACTGCACACGTAGCAATTATCCCACGCGCACAAACACACACACACACACACCACACAACCACACCCGTGGATGTATGAAATAATACACTCTTGCTGCTATGCCAACAGGCACCCAACGTATGGTTCTCACAACAGAAGCCATGCTGTCCTAGCAACCAGCACTGTTGCTGATGTCAATTAAGAAAACAGGATACCTGCAAAGCCTCTACCAGGTCCTTGGCAACCACCAGCTTCTTGTGCGCCCAGCTGCTAGCAGTCTCACCCTGTGTGCATTTTATGATTGTTTGTTCGAGTGTGTGTGTACGTGTGTGTGTGTGTGTGTGTGCGCGTGTGTGTGTTGCATGCACGCCTGCATGAAAAATTGCAGTTGCTGCTGCATTTGATTGACATATAGAGCAGCATGAGGAACCAGCAGTATCTGTGTATGAGGAGGTCAGGTCAGGTCAATGGCATAATCGGCAAGGTTGCCAGCATTCACAATTTTGTGAGGCTTGCATAACACTTCAATCCTCTTGGCCTCACCCACGCAGTGCTGTTTTATGTCAGTAATACAGACACAAATGCGATTGAATATAACTTTTATAAAGAGGCAGTTAGAGGACAAAACTCACCGACGCCTCCGCCACGCAATACTCCATCTGATCATTAACGGCAATGGCCAAGTTGGCAGGGATGGTCCAAGGAGTCGTGGTCCAGATGGCGACCCCGGCGCCCTGAAGTCAAGTCATTAAGTAAGACACAGGGAAGCTTAATGCTAGCAGCTGGACACTAAATGATAAACAGCAGTTTTGTAGCTCAGGGATGGTCCAAGGAGGGGTAGTCTAAACGGCACCCGCGGCTCCCTGAAGTCAGCTTACCAAACAAGACAAAGGCATGCTTAATACCAGCGCCTAGCGCCCTGCAAATTTGTGTGTGTGTGTGCCTGGGTGTGTGCACGCATTTATAGAGAAGCTGCTCACAAGAGCGAGAGCCCCACATTAGAGGAAGATCCAGGAAGGAGGGTTAGATGTACAGATACAACAAATCAATGATGTATAGAGAGCACAGAAATCCTACTGCTTGCCAATATAAGGTCAAATTGTGCCCCACTGACGGGGCATTGGTATTTAAAGTTGCCTTCGAGGAAACAGCAAGATGAGCACCCTTATTCATTCATCGCTGCGCTGTTGCGCATGATAAGAAGATTTAAGGGATGCTTTGATCTAAGCCAAAGGCGAAACAATGGAAGTAGGTAAGCCTATTCCAGAGCAGGGGTTTTAGAAGTGGAAAAGGAGGAAGGATAGCAGGGGGGAACAGTGTTCACAAAATTCAGAAATATAGTAGCGTGTCCTGACAGCGCAGAGGGAGAGAGAGAGAGAGAGAGAGAGAGAGAGAGAGAGAGAGAGAGAGACAGAGAGAGAGAGAGGTAGGTTTGGTTTGTGAAACCGTGGGTCATCTTTGCTTACAGTCATAAGTCATAAACGATGGCACGCTGACAATGCCTCTCAATCCTTCAGCCCAGTGAGCTGAGATAATGAATCATCTCCGTTGTCATTATACCACCATCCTCACTAAAAGCAGCAGGAGCAGCAGGAGCGTGTGTGTAGGTTTGGGGCAGTAGGGGCCGAATGCATCACAAATTGTATATATATATATATATATTTATATATGTGTGTGTGTGTGTGTTTTACATACGCAGCCTAGCAGTCACACTTTTGGCTGATGGCTTTATATGTAAACTCTGCAAGCTCTGTAAACTCTGTAGGGGCCGAATGCATTGACTGCTGTGTACAACTGATTTCCTCTATTTCCACAAGCCAAGGCCGCACAACTCACCCAGCTGTATGCTCATTCAGATTGTGAAGAGCGGTATAACTTCATGTAAGTGTTCCCATGGAGAGGGTGGCTGCACTACAAGCATGAACACACACACACCAAACACACACACAAAAAAACATACAATCATACACACACATACAAACATACAAACACACACACGCTTGCACGCATGCACAAGCACGCAGCACGCACTTGCAGGTGCTGTGCGATCTCTGGGGTGACGTTTGGGCCCATGGTCTGTAAGGGCATGGCTGTGTAAATCGACCGAGACCTGCAGCACATAAAGAGTGTTATTGAATGGACGAGCGGGCTGTTTCTCCATCCTGCAACATGCTGCCAATATCAAGCCCCATATTTCATGAGGCTACGCTTTCGTATCGGGTTGATGCTGCTGAGACGGACAGAAGGGGAGTAGTGTAGATGACTAAACGCAAACGATGCTGTGTGTGCCTGTGTTTTTAATGCCACTATCTATGGTCGCACCAACAACGCGGTGCGTGCCTCTGCTTTAAATACCACAGATTGTGTTCATGCCAAACATGCAGCAGCGTGTGCCTGCGCTTTCAAATCTGCTTTTTGGAGTTATGATTGAGGAGCATTAATTAATTAGGCCATTAATTGATTAGCCATCAGCACTGTCAGCCAATTCAACAACGTGCATAAGGCCTTGCCCTTTCTTAACCAATTCATTTTGCCTCAGGTGCAATGTCCTTTGCCATATGAATGCCAATTTACTACTTGGGGTGCAGTGCAGGTATGATGCAGTGATATAACACCTTCCATCATTCAGGTATGCATAGGGTTGGCCAGAACCGTGTATATAAATACGCCGTGTATGACCGTACATTTGATGAAATACCTGCAAAAACACCGTACATACACTGTAAATACATGGTTCTGGCCAACCCTAGGTATGCAGGTATGCACAATAGGACTAAGCTGTACAGTAGCTTGGGCAGACACAACAAGACCACTGCTTTATGCTGACCACCAGACATCGCGTACAGGACTGCCACGCAAAACTCACTTGTGGCCCTCAGGGTACTCCAGCTCAGCCTCTGCCAGGGCTGTGCGTGAAGACGGTGACCAGTGTACAGGTTTCCGTCCCCTGTGTTGTGTGAGAATAAATAGGACACACAGCAATAAGGCGAAAAAAGACGGAGCAAAGTGAGCAGGGTGACAAAGCACAGATTTCCATCCCCTGTGATGTGTGTGAGTGAGAGAAAAAGGACACTCAGCGATGAGGCGGAAAAAGGCGGAGCAGAGTGAGGAGGGTGGCCAAAGCACAGATTTCCATCCCCTGTGATGTGTGTGAGTGAGAGAAAAAGGACACTCAGCGATGAGGCGGAAAAAGGCGGAGCAGAGTGAGGAGGGTGACCAAAGCACAGATTTCCATCCCCTGTGATGTGTGTGAGTGAGAGAAAAAGGACACTCAGCGATGAGGCGGAAAAAGGCGGAGCAGAGTGAGGAGGGTGACCAAAGCACAGATTTCCATCCCTTGTGTTGTGTGAGAGAAAAAGGACACACAGCAGTAAGGCGGAAAAAGACGGAGCAGAGTGAGGAGGGTGACCAACACACAGATTTCCATCCCCTGTGTTGTGCGAGAATAAATAGGACACACAGCGGTAAAGCGAAAAAAGACAGAGCTGAGTGAGGAGGGTGAGCAATACACGAGTGTCCATCCCCTGAGAGGGACAATTGCGTGCACCATGAGGCAAACAAGTTGGGAGCAGGGTGAAGAGGTTTACTGATGCACGAGCTCGCGCTTCCTTCTGTGTTGTGTGATGTTTTGTGAAAGGCTGCCAAAGACACAACGACGAGGTACAGGAATCAAGAGGCTGCTTTGTACCAGGAGGGGAGCACGTATACACTGCCCCTAGTACATCATAACATGTATACACTGCCCCTAGTACATCATAACATGTATACACTGCCCCTAGTACATCATAACATGTATACACTGCCCCTGGTACATCATAACATGTATACACTGCCCCTGGTACATCATAACATGTATACACTGCCCCTAGTACAACATAATATGTATGTATACACTGCCCCTAGTACATCATAACACGTATACACTGCCCCTAATGCATCATAATATGTTTTTGATGAGCTAATGACCGTCTACAGATTCGCATACCACTGAGCATGGTTACAGTATGTTCTAGAGAACGAGGGGCACCTGTAGATGTGGCCGTTCAGGAACATCCTGCCGAACACCCCCAGTTGGGCCGCCTCGTAGCTGGGCTGCAAAGTGATGTACGGCTCCATCCAGTCAGCCCAGATGCCGTACCTGCGCAAGGAAGCAAGGGTAAGATTTTTAATCGCGCATTACCACCATCAAAGGACCACGTGTTGCAGCACCTGTGCAAGATTTGTTTTGACCCACAGATGCTGCACCTGCGCTAAAAGAGTTATGGCCTGATGTGACTTTTGTAATCATGTTACGCTGGGTTTTGATCAAATATATGGGCATATGCGGCGCATATATATACGTTGGGCCGTATGTAGGGTTGGCCAGAATCTGATATATATACGTTGTATGTATACAGTATTTTTTGCGGGGTTTTGATCAAATATACGGGCACATATACGGTTCCGGCCTAATTTATGTATGTATACAATTGTATATAAGTGCAGTTCTGGCCAACCCTAGCAGTACGCTACACCTGCGTATAGCAGGCAGTGTACAAGTCCAATCCAAATACCCCAGACCCTAGCGTCTGCACAGGGAGGGGCGTACAGATGACAATTTGAAAGAGAGCGACCTACAAAGCTTAGGAACCTAATTGCAACTTGGTATATAATATATGCTATCCTTTTGCGCAACCAGAGACAGGGATGGCGACCCACAGGCTTGTGTGGCGTTTCTTAGTCTTCTATCCACAAACATGTCGTACTAGCTAGCCAAACAGTTGCCTCAAATCAAAATCTTACCATCTAAAGAGGCATCCGTTACACACAATTCACGCACACTTGCACACATTCATACACACAATACTCACATAAAAACAAACAGAGATAACAGATGTGCACACACACACATGCACAAACTCAAACACACACAGAACAAGCGCATGGACACCACCCAAGCTGCTCTTTTGAGACCGGTACACACAAAAGAGACGAATCACACACAACGACACACATTTGCATGCGCACCTTCTAAACTGCTCTTTCTGGGACTCCACAGCTTCTAGCGCAAAGGCAGCTGCCTTTTGCCTCAGCTCCACAGGACTGAGGGATCGGCGCTCAGCATCTGTGTTGACGAGAAAGTGATCCATGTTTACATTGCTCGTTTCATTACTTTGTATCTTTTTATGGGTTTGTTTGCCTGTCTGCCTGATTGTGCATGTGTGTGTGTGTGTAAGTGTGTGTGAGTGTGTGTGTGAGTGTGTGTGTGTGTATGTGTGAGAATGCGTGCAGAGTTTTTGTGCATATGCGTGAAGGCGTAAGAGCGTGTGACTTTGAAGGCATGAGTCTTTTATGCCTAGAGCATAAGCAATAAGTCTTACGTCTCTGCTGCTTGCATTAATGATAGTTGAGGATGCCTGCAGTTTAATTTGCTGCCAGCACAGGAGGCTAAAAAATTATCTAGTATGCACCAATGCACACACACACACACAATTACGCACGTTCAGGCATAAACACATACATACGGACACTAGCGCGCGCACACACACACACACACACACACACGTATACTTGTAGATGCACACTTATTCCTAGACATTTAGTAGACGTACCTGGAAGCGTCTGCAGCACTTTGAGCTCAATGGGCAGCCCGTGCGTGTCCCACCCAGGCACAAAGCGTGCCTTCTGACCAAGGAGCAGTTGTTGCCTGGAAAACAAGTAAGAAGCACATGCCATATCAGGACTTCTGGATATGTGCCTTCAGACCAAGGAGCAGTTGCTGCCTGGAACACAAGTAAGAGGCATATGTCATATCGAGCCTTAGGACCAAGGAGCTCTTGTTGCCTGGAACACAAGTAAGAAGCACATGCCGTTACTAGGAATTGGCACTTAGATTGGACGCTTAACTTAGCCGTGCCTATGAAGCGCATCAGCCACGCATGCTAAGGTCAACAGTTAGAATGTAACACCGCACACCTGCAGAATCATGATGTTAGGCCTCAACCCAGATGCTTTACGTAACCAGGGAGCAGATTTAGCTATTGGTGCGACTGGCGCTAATAAAGTGCTGAGCTTGTGAAAGTATCAGCAGTGAACCGAGTCATATCAGGGCATAGGTTAAGGTTGTGCATGCTGAGCTTGTTAAAGTATCGGCAGTGAACTGAGTCATCTTAGCATATCGGGAGAGACCTTGCAATTGCTGGTGTGTGTGTGTGTGTGTATGTGTGTGTGAGGGTGCGTGCGTGTGCTTGCGTGTTTGTGAGTGTGTGTCAGCATCCCTTGATCCAACAGATGTATTTTGGCAACTTTGTGTGCCCTTACTTGTTAATGATGTCCTTTAGGATTTTGTTGAGGGCGTGGCCGATGTGGAGGTCACCATTGGCATAAGGAGGCCCATCGTGCAGTGTGAAGATTTCCTGCATTTGTACGTGTACGTTTGTGTGCACACGTGAGCTTATGTGTCTGCTTGTGCACGTACGTGTACATGTTTGCACAAGGTTTCATCTTTGTGTTTGTGCGTTGAAAGTTATGCTGGTATGCATAAAAAATTCAGATGACTGCAGCGGTGGGCCCTGTAAGGTTACTAGCCATCACACATGCACGAATACACATGTGCACATTCATACACACGCACGCACAAAAAAACCTGTTTTGCTACACAAGCAGCCAAATTGCCACATTGAGCCACTCCCTATTTTCAGCTGACTCAGCTTCCGATTGCTACCAAAGCAGCACAGTTTATGGAGTACCCCTGCCCTAAACCATGTCCACTAGCCCTGCCCTAAACCCCTGCCCTATACCCCTGCCCTATACCACGTCCACTAGCCCACCCTGTGCAGCAACCCACAGTACATGGACAAAAAAGCAACAGTCTTGCATGCTGTAATTTCCTCTCCCCCAATAAATCAGGGAGAAGAATCCACGTGTAGAAAGTAAACAACACAGCTTGCAATTTGTGGCAAAGAGGACAGCAGCAACAACCACATCTTGCTCACCCCTGGGTTATTGTCAGCCAGCTCCTCGTACACTCGCTGTTCAGCCCAGAAGGCCTGGATCTGAGGCTCGCGCACGACAGAGTTAGCCCTCAAGTTGAACTCTGTGACAGGCAGCTTGACGGTGGAGGAGTACGCACCGCCTAATGGAGTATGCAAGAAAGGTTACGACACACACAAATGTCAATGTAAGCGGCGTGAATCTGTGGAATGCCTGTAAAGAATTTCTGCGAAGCGTCTGTCCAAGGTGGAAAGTGTGTGTGCATGTTTGTGGTGGGGGTCAAGTGCAGGCTGTCGTATACTTAATGGTTTAGATAAGTTGGATAAATAGATTGAATAAATGACTTCCCGGCGTGCTTGTGTTGCCTGTTCCAATGGCAAGACTTGTATAAATTGTTCATTTTTCATACCGTGTGCGCTCCTTAGTGTTTTGTTGTTGTGTTCACATGCTTGCATGCGCGTTTGAGCTTGCGTGCGTGCATGTGGAGGTGTGTGCGTGCGTGCGTGCATGTATGCATTTTTTTGGGGACAACTGTACATCCTCACAAAAAATCATGAAGTGATGCAAGCGAGTTGACGCCTCAAACACGTGTCCACCACTCCCTTTCGACCCACCTTCGTCGGCCTTGGGCTTCCTTCCCTTCCCTTTGCCTTTTCCTCCTCCCTCCTTGACCCCCCCTTCTGCTGCTGCTACAGTGAGCGGCCTGTTCAGAGGCTGGCGCAGGAGCTGTGGGGCGAGGTGCCTGGCCTGCCGTGCCAGCCCAAAGCTGCCAGGGTACTGCATCCAAAGTGTCATACAGGCTTGAATAAGATGCATCAGGATTGACTAGTCATTGAGGTGCGTGTGATGCTGAGTCGGATGAAAGTTGTGGCCAGCTGGGTCTCACCATCTTCCCCTGGCCTTTGCCTAGCAATGAAGCCTTCATAATTTTATTACATTCGTCTGTATCATCATGTTTTTCAATTTTCGATCAACTGTGCAAAAACGAAAATGTAAATTTCTGTGCATTTCATTTCTCCCCTTTATAGTGAGTTGAAATCGTGCCAAATCGGCTGGCATTTCCAGACCCGATCCATTCCCCGCCACCAACTGCTGCCGAGAAAAAAAATGGAACCTTTCCTATTCTCTACGAAAATACCGTGACATTTACGAGTTGTGAGTATGACTGCTGCAGCAGAGCAGGTGGTTCCTGCCTTTCAGGGGGGCTGCTTGCGCGTGAGGAAGTCTGTGAGCGAGCATGGGCTGGTGGACAGGCCGCACACGCTTTTGTGGCTGGCCAAAGCATATGTTATTCCAGCTAGCATGTATGGCAGTCAGATCTGGGGCACTGGTTACAGAAGAAGGGAGCGGAGGTGGCCTGTCCCTTGCAGACTGGTCATCTTTGCTTTTTGAAGCGTGTCCTGGGCGTGGAGCGTACTTCTTGCAATTGGTCTGTGCTGAGGGAGTGTGGTCAGGAGCCTCTCCAGTTTTACTGGTATCGGGCTCCAGTGCTGTTTTATAATTCGATTATTGGGTGCAACAATGAGTTATTCAAGAAGGTTTGGCATGCAGACAAGGGTATGTGTGCCATGCCGGGTGCCACGAGCTGCTGGACGGCTGAATTCATGGCTGCTTTTGAAGGTTTGCAGGGCAGAGACCAGTATAGGAATGCGGTGCGCTCTGGTTCAGCTGTCAATGTTAAGAGTTTGCAGTTGATTTGCGTGCTCGTTTGTGCAAAGTTTGGGAGGAGCTGAATGATACTGAGCCTGAGAGAGTGCAGACTCAAGCGTGCAACTTATCACCGCTGGTTTGCTTCTCCTTTGCAACCAATGAAGAGTGATACTGGCCCGTATTGTGTTCCTAGATACCTGAACTTGGATTTGGGGAGGCACGTGCAACGCAATATTGACAGATTTAGACTCCGTGCGCACACCATGGATGTTGCAAGAGCTTGTTGGCAGGATGGTGACAGTGGATTTTGTGACAGATGTGATTTGCAAGACGTGCAGGACGAGAAGCATGCTTTGTTTCTTTGCAATTGCCCAGGAATTTGTGCTGTGAGAGTCTAGTATGATCGGGGGGCGATGTATGAGCACCTCCGCGTGGTGCCCCCTGGAAAACGCCTTCGTGTGCCTTCGTGCACACGCCCGGAAATACTCGGGAGCGGCTAAGACTCATACGGCGGAGCAACACGGCAGCC
>Ga0307942_1001664_pt1 | contig 17866 bp, 19 predicted proteins | sample OrgLakmetagen175_FD_201846 | JGI IMG/M metagenome (GOLD analysis project Ga0307942, IMG submission 201846) | Saline water microbial communities from Organic Lake, Antarctica - #175 | ecosystem: Environmental > Aquatic > Non-marine Saline and Alkaline > Saline | place: Antarctica: Organic Lake... | reverse complement strand
GTAACTTGCCAGCGTATTGGTTACCCTGTGAACTGCTCTTATCTGAATTGCCCATCATGTGCATCACCTGGGCCTGTAACTGCTACCCTGTAACTTGCCAGCGTATTGGTTACCCTGTGAACTGCTCTTATCTGAATTGCCCATCATGTGCATCACCTGGGCCTGTAACTGCTACCCTGTAACTTGCCAGCGTATTGGTTACCCTGTGAACTGCTCTTATCTGAATTGCCCATCATGTGCATCACCTGGGCCTGTAACTGCTACCCTGTAACTTGCCAGCGTATTGGTTACCCTGTGAACTGCTCGTATTTAAATTGCCCATCATGTGCATCACCTGGGCCTGTACGACCAGCACGCCCGCGCCTTTGATCCGCACTTGAAGCACTGCAAGGAGCGGCATAGCGATGCATATAATTGTGTGCGCACGTATCTAGTCTGGCCCAATAAAATGCACCTAATCTGGCCTAGTAAGCCATTATGTGGGTGCATTTTGACACAGGGGGCGAACAGCTCACCCACGCCTTTGATTCACATTTGAAGCACTGTCAGGAGCTACAGAGCGACGTACATAACTGTGTACGCTCGTATCCATTCTGGCTTACTAAGGCACTGTTACGTGGGTGCACTTTGGAACAGAAGGGAGCACACAGCTGTCGTGCACAACATGTGTGCAGGTTTTCTGAGGCAAAATGAAGTGATTGAAATAAAGGGTGTCACCTGATCATAGAGGTCGTGAGGCGGTTGATCCCAGTACTGTTGTCATATTGTGGGGCTTTGCGTAGACCAGTGTCAACAACTGCAAGCATTAACCGGCAGCGGTGTGTGTGTACCAATTATTTGAAGAAAAGTACCAAGATAGATTAAGAAAATTACACAGGCAGTTTAACCACTCCTCTGTCAATCGCAGGAAATGTAGCGGCTCACTACGTCAGCTCCCCATAGGCTGCTCAGCCCAAACACGAACTTACATACACCACCTCTAGACCTTTTCAGGTGACAGGTGGCGCAAAGCTGCTCATCATGACCAAAAGGAAAAGGCGTTTTTGGGGAATGCATCATGCTAGTTTGCGGAGGGCAGAGTTGCATGTGAGGGGGAAACAATGGAAACGGGCTTTTTGAGAAGGATTTCAGCTGCAGCTCATGTCTGAGCTGATATTTGAGCATGATGTTTGGGCATGCTGTTTGAGCATGATGTTTGGGCATGATGTTTGAGCATGTTGTTTGGGCATGTTGTTTGAGCATGATGTTTGAGCATGATGTTTGGGCATGATGTTTTGACAAGATGTGTGAGCATGATGTTTGGGCATGATGTTTGGGCATGTTGTTCGAGCATGACGTTTGGGCATGTTGTTTGGGCATGTTGTTTGAGCATGTTGTTTGAGCATGATGTTTGAGCATTATGTTTGGGCATGTTGTTTGAGCATGATGTTTGAGCATGATGTTTGAGCATGATGCTTGGGAACGATGTTTGAGCATGATGTTTGAGCATGTTGTTTGAGCATGATATTTGAGCATGATGTTTGAGCATGATGTTTGGGAACGATGTTTGGGCATGATGTTTGGGCATGATGTTTGGGCATGTTGTTTGAGCATGTTGTTTGAGCATGATGTTTGAGCATGATGTTTGGGCATGATGTTTGGGCATGTTGTTTGAGCATGATGTTTGAGCATGATGTTTGAGCATGATGTTTTGACAAGATGTGTGAGCATGATGTTTGGGCATGATGTTTGGGCATGATGTTTGGGCATGATGATTGGGCATGATGTTTGGGCATGTTGTTTGAGCATGGTGTTTGAGTATGATGTTTGGGCATGACGTTTGAGCAGCGTAAAACACAAGCTGAACATTGCTTATTGCTTTGCCCCTAGCTTCTGTGTTGCGTTACTCAGCAAGCAGGTATGTGTGTTGTTTAGTGTTGCAGAGAAATCCTGCACGGAGTGTCTGCGTGCTCTCATCAAACCTACATAAAGCGGCAAGCAGTGCTTGCACTATGCTCACTGTCAAAAGTACCTACCTGCAGCAACCCCCTCAATAGTGACAGATGACTCTGATATGGGGGTTGAAAGGATGATGCGCTGCCTGCAGAGATTGAAGGATGATTGCAAAGATTGAAGACTGATGATTGAAGAGATTGAAGGATGATGATTGCAGAGATTGAAGGATGAATGCAGGCATTGAAGGATGATGCGCTGCCTGCAGAGATTGAACGTGCAGCATGAAGCAGGGAGAGCATGAAGAAGTTATTGCAGCATATAGCATATAGCATGTAGCATATTGCAGCGTAGAGTAGCATGTGATAGTCAGAGCATGACGTAAAGGCACGTTGCAGCATGGAAAAGCATGTAGTAGTAAGAGCATGAAGTGGCATAAAGTAGCGTGAAGTAGAAAGTGGTAGTCACAGCGTGAATTAAGCATGTGGTAGTAAGAGCAAGAAGTGGCATGGAGTAGCATAGAGTAGCATGAAGCAGGAAGAGCACAAAGAAATTGGCATGCTGCAGCTTGAATGAGCATGTGGTAGTCAGAGCATGACGTAGAAGCACGTTGAAGCTTGGATAAGCATGTGGTAGTAAGAGCATGAAGTGGCATGGAATATCAGGATGTAGCATAGCATAGCATGAAGTAATGAGCGATGCCAGATTTAGAAAACTGAAGCCTGCAGAAAAGTGTGAGAAGCGTTAAGAGTGGCAGCATGTCATTGGTTTGATAGCAGCCTACTGTAGGAGGTATCGATGAAGAAGACAACGTGTCAAGTGTCAAGGAAAAACGATGTTGTTTGTGGCATCACAATCAGATGGGTCCAGAAAAAGGACGTAGAAGATGTTCACTGCCTGCGTGGTTTTTCTTGTTTCTTTTTCCTTGTAGAAGTAGGAAGGAATGCCTTGTGGCGCAGGAAACTGGAGCTGTAGATGTTGCTATATTGAAGAACGCATTGAGCTTTCAGCCAGACACACTTACTTTATATGAGCAACTCAACTCAGCTATTCCAGAAACAGAGCTGCCAGCAAAGCACTCCGCACACAGCCAACTAATCGCCCTTAACCCTTATGCTGCCTGTTCGCCTTTTCTCTCTACAAAGCCCCCGTGAAATAAATCACGTGCCCTTGACCCACCTGCTGTTTGTCCGCCACTTCCCTTTACAAGGCCCCTATGAAGTAAACCACGTACTTTTGAACCACCTGCCGCTTGTCCGCTGCTTCCCTTTACAAAGCCCCCATGAAACAAACCACGTGACTTTAAACCACCTGCCGCTTGTCCGCCGCTTCCCTTTACAAAGTCCCCGTGAAACAAACCACGTGCCTTTAAACCACCTGCTGCTTGTCCGCCGCTTCCCTTTACAAAGCCCCCATGAAGTAAACCACGTGCCCTTGAACCACCTGCTGCTTGTCTACCTCTTCCCTCTTCAAAGCCCCCGCAAATCAAAACGCGTGCCCTTGACCCACCTGCTGCTTGTCCGCCGCTTCACCACTGCATCTTGCTCAGCAGGGGCAAGGCTCCCATGCATCTCGCACACATCCACGCCTGCACCGCGGAGTTCTTGGGCAAGCAAACGCGCAGTGCTGCAAGCACACAGTGTTGCTTTTGTGCTCAGTGCTGCATATGCTCAGTGCTGCACGTTCTCAATGCTGCAAGCACACAGTGTTGCATGTGCTCAGTGCTGCAAGTGCACAGTGCTGCAACTGTGCATATGCTCAGTGCTACAAGTGCACAATGCTGCAAGTGCTCAGTGCTGCAAGTGCACAATGCTGCATATGCTCAGTGTTGCATGTGCTCAATGCTGCACGTTCTCAATGCTGCAAGCACACAGTGTTGCATGTGCTCAGTGCTGCATGTGCTCAGTGCTGCAAGTGCTCAGTGCTGCAAGTTCACAGTGCTGCAAGCACACAGTGTTGCATGTGCTCAGTGTTGCATGTGCTCAGTGCTGCAAGTGCACAGTGCTGCATGTGCACAGTGCTGCACGTGCACAGTGCTGCAAGCACACAGTGTTGCATGTGCTCAGTGCTGCATGTGCTCAGTGCTGCATGTGCTCAGTGCCGCATGTGCTCAGTGCAGCACGTTCTCAGGGCTGCACGTGCTCAGGGCTGCAAGTGCTCAGTGCTGCAAGTGCTCAATGCTGCAAGTGCACAGTGCTGCAACTGCACAATGTTGCACGTGCACAGTGTAGCACGTGCTCTGTGTCACTTGTGCACGCAAAGCATGACATTGCACAGTGCAGGACACGCAGGACATTACACATTTTTACAGTACAGTGCAGGTAACGCAAAACATTTTACATCTTACAGTACTCGGTCAAGCACAGAGCAGAGGTGCTGTGCGAGGATGTGGTTTGTTTGTTTGGGTGCTCCAAATCTGTAGGTATGCTGGGTTGCAAGCTTGCAGTGCAGTTCAAGGCATTGCTGTAGTTGTGAGAAAATGGAGTGCCGCAGTGTGGGTGTATTAGTCAATTCTTATTACAAAAGTAATATTACAAAATACAAAACTTACTTTTATTGTGGCCTTATTTTCCCTCCTCCAGCCGCATGTTTTGGGTAGCCTTTTGATTTTGGCATGCACCAGAAGGTTCATTTAAACATTATTAGTAGCTTAGTCTGTACGGTACTTGTTGGGAATAAATAACACTGCGTTACCCCTTATTTGTACCTGAAAGACATTTCTTTGTACTTATTTAGGTTACGCACAACTGGCTCGGAACCACACACACACAATATACATACATTACAACGCACAGAGCACCAAGCTCACAACCAACTCACTGCTTGATTTCAGCGACCCCTAGCAGAAACATCAGGACGTCATTGCCTGCATACATTCACCAAAATACAATGCAACACAAATTACAGAGCGTAAAGCTCACGAACGACTCACTGTCTGATTTCAGCGACCCCCGGCAGGAACACCAGGACATCAGCTGCGCTTCCTCCATCCTTTGCACGGTCCTTGGCTACCGCGGATCGAGCTTTCAAAGCAGCGTCAGCGGCGGCACGCTCCATGCCCCAACGTTCAGTCCTAGGGGGTGCACCTGGCCATTAGAAACGAAATACAGAACATAGATGAGCAGTGCAAAAGGTTACATGGAACATAAATAAGCAGCTGCACGCTCCGTGCCCCAACGTTCAGTTTTAGGGGGTGCACCTGGCCATTAGAAACGAAATACAGAACATAGATGAGCAGTGCAAAAGGTTACATGGAACATACATAAGCAGCTGCACACTCCATGCCCCAACGTTCAGTCCTAGGGGGTGCACCTGGCCATTAGAAACGAAATATAGAACATAGATGAGCAGTGCAAAAGGTTACATGGAACATACATAAGCAGCTGCACACTCCATGCCCTAACGTTCAGTCCTCGGGGGTGCACCTGGCCATTAGAAACGAAATATAGAACATAGATGAGCAGTGCAAAAGGTTACATGGAACACACATAAGCAGCTGCACGCTCCATGCCCCAACGTTCAGTCCCAGGGGGCGCACCTGGCCATTAAAAACGAAATATGGAACAAAGATGAGCAGTGCAAAAGGTCACATGGAACATACATAAGCAGCTGCACGCTCCATGCCCCAACGTCCAGTCCGAGGAACACAGAGCTGCCTAGCTATAATGCTTGGCACACTTACCTAAGTATGTCGTTTTCACTGGGTAAGATCGCCCTTCACTGCTTATGCATGGCACCTCCCGGCTTGCTTCTCCCTCAGCCTTCTCCTCCTCATTTGCAGCCTGCATCAGGGATGCGACCCCCTCTGCTAAGCCCCCTCCTAACGTAGCACTCATAACAACGAGCCTCAGGTCACGGCGGCCAAGAGCCTGTGCGCGTGTGTTCATGTGTGTGTGTGTGAGTATGTGTGTGTATGCAGGTGTTCGTGCGTGTGTGTGTGTGTGTTCATATGTGTACATGCACGTGTGTGTATGTGTATGTGTGTATGTGTGTATGTGTACATGCGTGTGTGTGTGTCTGCCAAGTTGTGATACGTGCACGTGTGTTTGTATGTGTGTATGTGTGTATGTGTACATGCGTGTGTGTGTGCGTGTCTGCCAAGGTGTGATACGTGCACATACCAAGGTGACGAGGAGAGTATGGTAATCAAGGCAGTGTAATATAATGCTTGATTAATGTTGCCATCCACGACGTGATACAAGAGTTAGGCGCTGCACGCATGACGGCACGCCTTGAGATCAAATCGCAAGTAGAGCCTGTGTTGTGCCTACATGTGGTGACAACATGAGTGTATCAAGGCAGATACGGTTACATCATACAAATGTCACATGAGCACTAACCTGCATAATCTGCGTGTAGGGTTGGTCAAAATCATATGTATACGGTGTATATACGGTATTTTTGGCAGGGAAATCACCAATTGTACGCTCATATACGGTTCTGGCCAAGCCTATCGACGTGTGACGCTCAGGGGTGAGTATATAATAAGCGGTCAGAGACGAACACAAGCAGCTAAGGTTTGAAAAATAGCAATAAATACTCAGAGACGTGCTCCAAAGCAAGCCAGTCTCTGTTTATTCCTTTTTAGGGCAATGACTCCCTAGGGGGTGTAAGTGGGGGGTGACTCAGGTCCGGCTACGCAAACCAGCTTGTGCTTGCTCTTTGCACACATGGTCTGTATGTGTGTGTGTGTGTCCATTGGTCAGCCTTGGTCTGCCGCTACCAAGGTATATGCTAGTATTAATTGAAATTTGCTCGTTAGCCTAACAAACTTGCAACCTTGTCCTTCAATGATATTGTACACTGTCAGTGCTTGCTCTTTGCGTACATGGTCAGCCTAGGTCTGCCGCTACCAAGGGAGGCATGTTTGTTAAAGTGTAAATTTGCTTGATAACCTAACAAACTTGCAGTTTTGTCTTTCACTGATATTGTACACTGTCTTCTCTGCTTGGAAAATAACGATGAAGCACGCAGCTAGCTCCACAGTAAAATCAGTGCTCTCATGCCCACCTGTAAGTCCAGGCACAGTGCTAACGCGCAGTCCGCGTCAAGGTTGCGTTCGTGGAACTCGTCGAACAGCACAGCACCGACACCCTCGAGCTCAGGGTCTGACTGCAGTCGCCTCAAAAGAACACCTGCGTGCAGATTAGATCGTTGGGTGGCTCTGACTCTATTCAAATAAGTTGTGATGATAATTAGATCTAGTTGGGCGCTCGCTCTTTGGAAAACAGAAGGGGAAACGGATGCTCAATTTGTGCGCGGAGTGCAGCATGCATGAAACCCTAACAAGTACTCTGAAAAAGCACACTTGCATGAGATTATAATACCTGTAGTAGTACAGCATGCTCATGGCCATCTTCACTAATAAACAAGTTGAGTCATGCAGTCCAATGCTCTAGGCTCTAGGCTTCATAAATATGTATCCCACATCAGACAGGTCGCAAGTAGGGTTGGCCAGAACCGTACATGTACAACGTGTAGGGTTGGCCAGAACCGTACATGTACAACGTGTACGACTGTATGTGTGGTAATCCCTGCTAGAGATACTGAAAACCGTATATGCGCGTGAACAATGCAAGTTGTGATAAACCCCGATGCGATCTTATGCGAGGGGCACACAGTCAAATTATATACCCCAATGCGGCCTATGCGAGGGCCTTTGGTGTACAGTGTACAGTGTATATACATATGTATGGTCCGACCTAAGTGGCAAGCGTAAGATAATGTATGGTCCTGGCCAACTTAAGGGGCATTAAATTGTGTGTATGGTGCTAACCGACTTAGGTGGCATAAAAAAATGCAAAATGGCTAAAGTCATATTCATCATTAACATTGAAGACCCAACACATCCAAGCAGGGAGGCGTTTGGTGTGAGTCTGTGTATGTGTGTGTGTGTTGTGTGTGTGTTGTGTGTGTGTGTTGTGTGTGTGTGTGTGTGTGTGTGTGTGTTTGTGTGTGTGAGTTTGTGTGTGTGTGTGAGTTTGTGTATGTGTTGTGTGTTGTGTGTGTCAGTGGCAGTAATTGGCCTTGATCGTTGCCACCATGCGCATTCAGATTCGGTCAGTTGCAGAAATGTGTTTTCACCTTCATGACTAATGGCACCTAACTGTATCTTTTACAATTTTGTACATATTTACTCAGTGTCAGGGAAAACATTACCAAAAGTAGGGCAAAGCGTTTTGCAATCATCACAGGAAGTAGCAATCGAGGCACCGCAAGAAAGTGTTCAATGGTCATTCATAATTGTCAAAATCCTGATGCATGCCCTCTTTCAAGGTCATATGAAACACTGCTGAGCGCTCTGCAGCATGCAGTGAGTACCTCGTTTTTTGCTTGCGGTTCAACACAAGTACAAATCGCCAAAGAAGTGACAGTTCCCTGTGCCTGCAACAACAATCCTAGCCAGAATCAAACACGTGCCAGTACCACAACCAAAGCAATTAGCCCAGCACGGCCACGTACCTTCAGTCACGACCTCTATCTGTGTTGCGGCTGACACACGAGAGTCCAAGCGCACTTTGTACCCAACCGTCTCCCCCACAGTCTCGCCAAGGAGCGCCGCCATCCGTCTGGCGGCTGACCTGTAATGAATTGCGTGCCATTATCGTGAGTCCAAGCACACTTTGTTTCCCACCGTCTCCCCACAGCCAAAGAGCGCTGCCATCCGTCTGGCGGCTGACCTGTAATGAAATGTGTGCCAGCGTCGTGTGTCCAAGCACACTTTATACCCAACCGTCTCCCCACACTCAAGGAGCGCCGCCATCCGTCTGGCGGCTGACCTGTAATGAATTGTGTGCCATTATCGTGAGTCCAAGCACACTTTGTTTCCCACCGTCTCCCCACAGCCAAGGAGCGCTGCCATCCGTCTGGCGGCTGACCTGTAATGAAATAATGAAATGTGTGCCAGCTTCGTGTGTCCAAGCACACTTTATACCCAACCGTCTCCCCCACAGTCAAGGAGCGCGGCCATCCGTCATGCAGCAGACATGGATAAGGTGTGTGCAAGCACAGCGTACTTAATCCGTGGAGCAATAATGAGGCCAATCATTGTGGAAAGAAACAGGAGTGCTGCCATCCGTCATGCAGCAGACATGGATAAGGTGTGTGCAAGCACAGCGTACTTAATGCGTGGAGCATTAATGAGGCCAATCATTGAGGAAAGAAACAGGAGTGCTGCCATCCGTCATGCAGCAGACATGGATAAGGTGTGTGCAAGCACAGCGTACTTAAATGCGTGGAGCATTAATGAGGCCAATCATTGTGGAAAGAAACAGGAGTGCTGCCATCCGTCATGCAGCAGACATGGATAAGGTGTGTGCAAGCACAGCGTATTTAATGCGTGGAGCATTAATGAGGCCAATCATTGTGGAAAGAAACAGGAGTGCTGCCATCTGTCAGGCAGCAGACCTGAGCGGGTGTGCAACAGAGTCTAGCAACCGTGCCAACAAAGCAAAAGATTAATAGAACGGCAGGAAGGTGATTGGAGGTTCAGTATCACCGAAATAAAGCAAATGCCATGTTTGTAAAACAAGTGAGGCGTGCATCCCTCCCCCTAGAAATAACTATTGGACAAACGCACCAAGGTACAACAATTGGCTCCTTGGCATTTTAAACTAGTTGATACACACTGCATTATTTGTGCAAACAAACGTGTTGATTTTTTAATTGGTGATATTGTAAGGCTTGCACACCCCACTGCATTGCAAAGCACGACCCCGATTGCTCATCATGTCATCTAGACTTCAGATTTCCCAACAATACAGCTACCCACTCACTTTGCTGCGACAATTCTTGGCTCTAAGACGACTATCTTTTTCCTCTTCTTGCCTCCCGTTGATGCCCTTAAAAGCCACGCAGGGTTGTGCTTTAAAAGGGCTAGCGGGATGATGCTTGTTTTGCCTGCGCCTGGGGGTGCCTGTGAGTAGGTATTTGGAGATGGAATGGATCGTCGCCTGTTCCACGTTCTATCACAAACGCACATACGGCAGGAGGCAGACAGGCGTCAACACGCTTTTGAAGTTTATAATTACAGAATTATAATTCAGGCACGCTCTACAAGGAAACCTTGGTCTCTACATATTACTTAATACATAACGCCACAGCTTCTTTTTACATCTGGTGAACAGCTTAGCGTCCTTTGGAAAAAAATTAAAAGCGACAATGCTCCTTCTCACCTGTAGGACCAGACAATTGTGTGCATCAAGCGCGTTGAGGCAATCCACTAGCACTTCTCTGCAGAAATACAGAGGATTATTACTAAGCAGCGAGAAGCACAGCGTACCCCATCTAGCTCCAAACGTTGACCAAGTTGTCAAATAACAAAGCGTGCCTGATAGGCAGGTCCCTCGACATGTCTGCCAGTCCTGCCGGTAACGATGCCTGCCCGGAGACCGCATGGGCCCCCCGCAAATTTGTGGGTCGAGACAAAGAATGCGTCCTCTCCCTCTGCCTTACACCGAAAGAACTGTGCTTGTGCTGCGTCCTCGGTAGAGTGCAGCAGTTGGGAGCGTGCAAGCTGCGGAGCAAGTACATTGTCACTGATGCCAATAACTGTGGCTAGGTCTTCAGCCATCTTCCACCCACCTATTCATAAACCTGTTATTGAACTTGTGTTGCATGATTCATATCAGTTTGATTTATATTCTTGCAATTAATTGTTATTAAATTATATTTAGTGCCACAAATGGCTCAACAGTACTCAGTCGGAGACCGTGCTTTGCCCCCTGCTGCTCAACAGGGAGACTTGGAGGAGCCACTGGTCACAGTACATGTAAAGGATCTGCCTCTAAATATATGCGTGTAGGCAATTACCTAGGAGGCAATTACCTATTGCGCCACATCATCCACCGTACCACTCCTTCTACTTTGTATGTTTCACTTGTTGTATCGTCCACTGAATCTATGCACTGAATCCCACAATCTAGTAGGAATGTGCACGTTGTTTGCCATGAAACACGGGCATGTGTACACACGTCCACACACACATGACACTATCTAACATTTTGATCGGCACAAACACCTTTACACCAACGCAGGAGGCCTATAATCACGACGTGGATGAGCATGTGCATGTAAGTGGTCAGAAGTAGGCGTGGTTGCAACTTTGCAAACACGCTAGACTTGTACAAGACCTCTCCCATTATCCCTCTCTTCCCTTACGTCCACAGTACTCACAGCGTGCGCCTTGGCTGCGAGCCTTCGTCTTAGGAGCAAACGATGGACTTGTGTCTGTCGCTAGCATCATGCTTGGCGTAGCAGGCGGATCGTCGGAGCTCTCTTTGATGTGAGTGAAACTTTCGTAATAATGTGTGACAAGCAAATCAATCGTTACTGCTCTCCACAACCAGGGCAAAAGTCCAGGTGCATGCAGCACTAGTAATTGAGTTAGCCATTGGTTGCATGGAGCCATCTGGTAGTGTGGTCAAGTTCCAGCAAATGTGTTTCTTGTGAAGACGGGGGATCATGGAGTGTCCAAGTTAACGAATGCATACTCATCAAATGAATTGTTGCTACCTCTTTTGTGAACTGTTTAGGGCTCAGAACCGCTCTTGCAGCCACACACAATCACATAGACACACCCTCTGATACAGAGACGCCAACATCACTCATCACCATCCCACTCATTACCCTCAGGCGGCTAGCTGGAATGAGTGGCTGGATTGCAGGAGCCTTGTCCAGTGAGTCATGCGTCCTACCTAAGTTCAAGGGACAAAGTACCTACCTGATTTCATGGGATAACTACCTACCTCTTTTCAAGGGATAAAGGACCTACCTACCTTTGTTTAAGGGATAAAGAACCTGGCTCTTTTAAGGGATGAAGTAGGCAATTTCAAATTATGAGAAAATTGGCACGTTGCTTGGTCCTATGCTATCGAAAGGTGATGTCGTCACAATTTTCCTTTTGCCAAACGTCCTGGCAAGTTGCTTATTTCACATCTTAGCAGGTGATGGTGAGTCAATGCTGCTGCTTTGCGCAGCACACGCCTATAGCTCGGTTGTTTTTTTTACTGGTCAGCCCTTTTAAAGGGGGAGTCGCCGTGTGCCTGGGCTACTGCAATATGCGATGCTGTTCAAAATTGCGTGCAGCAATTATGTAATAACTGTGTAGTGCACACAGCTTGAGGTGCTTTGCAGTATCCTGTCCACTGATGCTCCCCGTTCATTCATGCGATGAGAAAGTAATGTTTTTTGCTTCCTGATCCAGATAATGACTCAGAGGAAGAAAGGATGTGCTTATGCGTAGTGTTGGCCAGAACCGTGTATATATACATGCCGTATATGACCGTATAGTTGGTAATTTCACAGCCGAAAATACCATATACCATATATACTTTATGGTTCTGGCCAACCCTACATATATACACTGTGTATATATGGTACTGACCAACCCTACTAATGCGTGAAGTCAGCAATCCACTAGGTCCACGTTATTGCTTGAATCATTGGCAGGCATGTTAGATTTTCATTCTAGGGCTCAACTCGCAGGGAAAGAGAGTCCAGCAGAATCAGAGTGCCTTTGCGCTCACAGACAGTCCTCGTATCCTCTTTGCGTGCCTCTCTAAGATGCTTGCAAAAAGCAGAGTATTAATTGTTTGTGTCTGTATGCTTACACGCGAATTCAAATGTGCACAGCCCCATCATCCTGCAACACGTGAATAACAAGCGCGCGTTCCATGTGTGCGGTGCGGTGTGTGCCTTGTGAGTGAAGCTTAGGTTCTTCAGTCCATCCTGTGGAGAAGGCTCAATGACAAAGTGGATGGTAGGCAGCATGTGCATGGTGACAATAATGAGCACACTGCTTATTGCTTACGATTAAGTGTGCATGGTGACAATAATGAGCACACTGCTTATTGCTTACTATTTAGTGTGCATGGTGACAATAATGAGCACACTGCTTATTGCTTACGATTTAGTGTGCATGGTGACAATAATAAGCACACATACTGCTTACGATTTTGTGTGCATGGTGACAGTAATGAGCACACTACTTATTGCTTACGATTTAGTGTGCATGGTGACAACAATGAGCACACTGCTTATTGCTTACGATTTAGTGTGCATGGTGACAATAATAAGCACACATACTGCTTACGATTTTGTGTGCATGGTGACAGTAATGAGCACACTACTTATTGCTTACAATTTAGTGTGCATGGTGACAACAATGAGCACAATTTCTGCTTACGATTTAGTCCAGCCCTGCCAAAGGGCAGCTCTGTAATGAAAGGCCTAACCAGGACCTTCTATCAAAGGTACAAAGGTAGTGCTTACCTCTAAGAGGTTCAAGGGAAGTAGATGGTCGAAAAGTATGAGAGGTGCAAATAAATGAGCAGCACAAGGAACTTCTCTTTTGGTTTTTGTGCAATGGCTCGTGGCGAGAGCATCAGCGTGAGCTGTGAACGGTAATATGAACACAGGGGCAGTACAAGGAAGTCCATTGCCACTACATCACTGCCGCTATTATCACTGCCGGTACCTTTGCGCAGTGGCTTGTGGCGAGTATATCAGCGTGAGCTGTCAATGGTAATATGAACACAGGGGCAGTACAAGGAAGTCCATTGCCACTACATCACTGCCGCTATTAATGTGCCGGTACCTTTGCGCAGTGGCTTGTGGCGAGTATATCAGCGTGAGCAGTCAACGGGACACAGAGGAGGCTGACGTGGAGAAGGAGCGGGAGGAGCAGCGGAAGGGGCCAGCAGCACGTGCACATGAACTGGAGGAGCTCACTCAGATCTACTGCAACAGGTGTGTTGATCGCAATCGAATTTCCTGTGTACCTACGCACTATGTCTAGGGTTGGCCAGAACCGTATAACCGTATATACATACACCGTATATGACCGTATATTTGGTGGCTTCCCTGCCAAAAACACCGTGTATACAGCGTATATATATGGTTCTGGCCAGCCCTAACTGTGTCAGCTCACACACACAGATAAGCATCCTTGAAGCTTCAACAGGCAGCATTCTTTGTTAATATTTTGCAACATCTTTCTGGGGCATGAAGTGTGAGGTTTGGGGACCTTTGTGCAAAAGTTCACTTGCTTGTGACCGCACAAAAGTGTTGTAGGCTAAGGATTTGGCATAGCGAAAATGCTGTATACTTGTAAAGTTGGCCAGAACCATATTTATACGGTGTATGAACCATGTATATACGGTGTATGTTACGGAGTTATTGGCAGGGAAACCATTAAATATATGGTCATATACGGTGTATACATACAATTCTGGCCAACCCTATATATTTGTTCTAGTATGTTGCATATGCTAGTGTACATCTGAAGCTATGATAGTGCGCAACGGGGGCATCCCGGGGCCTCTTGCTTGCCTTGGCCTGGATGGTGCAAAATATCAAGATCAGATCAGCTTGGAATCAGTTGGAACGTCACAAATGCACGTCAGCGTAAAGCCAACGCATGGCTTTGCACGTCCATTTGCAATAGAGGGAGAAATTGAATAAGGTTGCTGTTTGGGGGAATGCACACACCCGTCCATCGCAGGGGTTTGACACCTGACTTAGCTCGTCAAGTCGCCGAGGAGCTGACAGAAAAAATAGAGGGAGAATATGAAACAGGAGACTTTTGGGGGGACTGCACACATCTGTCCATCACAGGGGTTTGTCACCTGACTTGGCTCGTCAAGTCGCCGGGGAGCTGAAAAATTAGAGGGAGAATATGAAACAGGAGACTATTTGGGGGACTGCACGCATCTGTCTATCACAGGGGTTTGTCACCTGACTTGGCTCGTCAAGCCGCCGAGGAGCTGACAGAAAAAATAGAGGGAGATTATGAAACAGGAGACTTTTGGGGGGACTGCACACATCTGTCCATCACAGGGATTTGTCACCTGACTTGGCTCGTCAAGTCGCCGGGGAGCTGACAGAAAAATTAGAGGGAGAATATGAAACAGGAGACTGTTTGGGGGACTGCACACATCTGTCTATCACAGGGGTTTGTCACCTGACTTGGCTCGTCAAGCCGCCGAGGAGCTGACAGAAAAAACAGAGGGAAATTATGAAACAGGAGACTGTTGGGGGGACTGCACACATCTGTCTATCACAGGGGTTTGTCACCTGACTTGGCTCGTCAAGTCGCCGAGGAGCTGACAGAGAAGGACGCAGTGCGGGCACACGCTCGCGATGAGCTGGGCATTGACATTGATGAGATGTCCGATCCATTGCAGGTAAGTTGCTTTGGTCTGAGAGAGGGCTATTGCTGTGCGTACCTTTCACTTTTCACTCATTGGCAGGCAAAACAGCATCTGCTTAAATCAACTGAATTTGTTGCATTTTGTTAAGGAATGATGCTGATACGCAAGAGCAAGGTGAGGCAGGTCCATTGTGTGGCTGCTGTAGTTGGTGCCTGTCGCTCCAAGCAGGATGGTGTGAAGGTTTTCACGGTGTCCGAGTAAACGAGGCATCGGCAGCTTGTGTTGTTATCGTGCCTTTTCTGCTTGTTGGATACGTTTTGTTGGTTCTAAATAAGTTGGCAGCCCATCAGGCTTTGCTCAATTACATGTAGTATGTAGCACGCAATATGTGTAACACAATGATAATAGTTATACACGATAATAGTAGCACATGGTGATAATATTAATACACGATAATAGCAGCACATGGTAATAGCAACACACGGTAGTAGTAACATACGATAACAGCAACACACGTGCCCTAACTGCATGTACGTAACACACAGGCGGCCCTTGTGTCAATGTTGGCTTTCACGCTGGGCGCCCTTATTCCGATCCTTGCTGGTGGATTTGTTGCAGACTACAAGTGAGTGCACACATTAGGATTGCCAGAATTCTATATATATACTGTATCTTAGGTGATGTTCTTTCTGGTGGACTCGTTGCAGACTACAATTGAGTGCTCACATTAGGGCTGGCCAGAACCGTACATGTACACCGCATATGTGCACAGTATTTTAGGTGATGTTCTTTCTGGTGGTCTCGTTGCAGACTACAAGTGAGTGCTCACATTAGGGCTGGCCAGAACCGTATATGTACACCGCATATGTGTACAGTATCTTAGGTGATGTCCTTGCTGGTGGATTTGTTGCAGACTGCAAGTGAGTGTACACATTAGGGCTGGCCAGAACCGTATATGTACACCGCATATGTATAGGGTTGGCCAGAACCGTATATATGCACCGTGTGTGACCGTAAATTTTGGTGATTTCCCTGCCAAAAAAACCGTACATACCGTATATATATATGGTTCTGGCCAAACCTACATGTGTACACATTATCTTTGGTGATGTCCCCTGCCAAAGTACCGTATATACACCGTATATATTTATGGTTCTGGCTAACTCTACGCGTGTACACATTATCTTTGGTGATGTCCCCTGCCAAAGTACCGTATATACACCGTATATATTTATGGTTCTGGCTAACCCTACGCGTGTACACATTATCTTTGGTGATGTCCCCTGTCAAAGTAACGTATATACACCGTATATATTTATGGTTCTGGCTAACCCTACGCGTGTACACATGATCTTTGGTGATGTCCCCTGCCAAAGTACCGTATATACACCGAATATATTTATGGTTCTGGCTAACTCTACGCGTGTACGCATTATCTTTGGTGATGTCCCTGCCAAAGTATCGTATATACACCGAATATATTTATGGTTCTGGCGAACCCTACACAACATGCCACAGAACTTTGATCCGACTAGTACATTCGTGATGTAAGCTGTGTCCCCTTCCCGGGATACATTTTAGTGTGACGAGGCCCTTGCAGCATGTGCGTCGTGCTTCCTCGATCGACTTGTGTTTCTGTGTGTCGGTTGTCTTCATGCATTTGCTTGCAAAATTTGCCAAGGGCATTATGCGGTCAGCTGCTCACTTCTCGCACGCTTCTTGGTCTGTAAGGCAGGCTGGGAGGCCACCACCACAAAAGAACATTAATACGTTGCATTGCGACTGAAGTGCATTCTTTATTGAGGCACTTATTTCGTGCCCGAAGGCTGTGCTGCTCAGACTCCACTTTGCAGGTCTTCGTTCTAATCCTTGTCGGCTGCAGCCCCCGCCAAAAAATGGTCAGTCATTATCTATAGAGTTGGCCAGAACCGTATATACACACCGTGTATGACCGTATGTATGGTGATCTCCCTGCCAAATATACCGTATATACACCGTATATACCTATAAATGTATGGTTCTGGCCAGCCTGAATTATCTGCTGTCTCACATTATTTACGTTTTGTCCGCCCTCTGTTTATAGAATCCGTGTCCTGGTCGTCTCGGCTGCAGCCACCGCAGGGCTGGCTTTGTTTGGGGTCACAGGAGCGGCATTAGGTGCGTGTGAGAACACGAGGCGTGAATTTTACTTTTGCTATGTTTGTACTTGCTAGAAATGTACTTTTGCCTACTTTGCAACAAGTCTGCTGAGTGGCCCAGCCCAGCTAAGAACCAACAAAGGGGCGTTGGGTGACTGCTCAAGACAGAGTGCAATCTAATTGTTTGACGGCAGAAGGCGTTTAAAATTATAATCGTAGACAGGCACGTCCAAATTTTGGGCCTCCGGCCCAAAATGACCACCCACCCCCCAAACCCCTCTTCCTGACCCCCCACACTAATAAAAAGGGTGTCAATCTGTTCAGAATTCAAGCAGCTATCTGCCTGCACAGTTATTAAGCCAAATAATGCATTACCTGACGAGCAATAGGGCAACAAATAATTGGTTTGCGCACGCTCTTGCACTGACCTCCTTTTCAGTGCACAGATCCAGCCAAAACCTTTGCCAAAGCACTTTCTTACTTCAATCATGCAACTTATGCATAATGCAATGCGTAAACTGCAAGTTTGGAATCAATTGCTGGTGATTTGCCTGTACACACCCCCGCGGCCTACTTGGGGACATTCCGTGCCTTTCTTTAACCAGGCACCCAGACCCCCTCCCTTTAATCAAACCACCCAACAAG
>Ga0307942_1001658_pt1 | contig 17900 bp, 24 predicted proteins | sample OrgLakmetagen175_FD_201846 | JGI IMG/M metagenome (GOLD analysis project Ga0307942, IMG submission 201846) | Saline water microbial communities from Organic Lake, Antarctica - #175 | ecosystem: Environmental > Aquatic > Non-marine Saline and Alkaline > Saline | place: Antarctica: Organic Lake... | reverse complement strand
ACCCCACCACAACACAGGCAAAACACATTCTGCGCTTGAGGCACCCAAAGCTGCTAAAGCAAACATCCACCCCACCACAACACAGGCAAAACGCACTCTGCGCTTGAGGCACTCAAAGCTGCTAAAGTAAATATCAACCCCACCACAACACAGGCAAAACACATTCTGCGCTTGAGGCACCCAAAGCTGCTAAAGCAAACATCCACCCCACCACAACACAGGCAAAACGCACTCTGCGCTTGAGGCACTCAAAGCTGCTAAAGCAAACATCCATCCCACCACAACACAGGCAAAACACATTCTGCGCTTGAGGCACCCAAAGCTGCTAATGAGGGGGGCGTGTACTGTGGGCCCCTGCGGCTGCTAGCGTGTGAGATCTCAGAAAGGTGTGTATTCACTCAATGCCATTTGAAGGCCCCTGCTGCTGCTAGTGTTCATGATCTGAAAAGTGTGTGTGCACTGAATTTCTTTTGGAGGCGTCTGCGGCTGCTAGCGTGTGAGATCTCAGAAAAGTGTGTGTGCACTGAATTTCTCTTGGGGGCGTCTGCGGCTGCTAACGAGTGAAATCTCAGAAAAGTGTGTGTGCACTGAATTTGTTTTGGGAACGTCTGCGGCTGCTAGCGTGTGAGATCTCAAAAAAGTGTGTGTGCACTGAATTTCTCTTGGGGGCGTCTGCGGCTGCTAACGAGTGAAATCTCAGAAAAGTGTGTGTGCACTGAATTTCTCTTGGAGGCGTCTGCGGCTGCTAGCGTGTGAGATCTTAGAAAAGTGTGTGTGCACTGAATTTCTTTGCGGGGCGTCTGCGGCTGCTAGCTAGTGAGATCTCAGAAAAGTGTGTGTGTACTGAAATTCTTTTGGTGGCGTCTGCGGCTGCTAGCGGGTGAGATCTCAGAAAAGTGTGTGTGCACTGAATTGTTTTTGGGGTGGTCTGCGGCTGCTTGCTAGTGAGATCTCAGAAAAGTGTGTGTGCACTGAATTTCTTTTGGGGGCGTCTGCGGCTACTCGCGAGTGAGATCTCAGAAAAGTGTGTGTGCACTGAATTTCTTTTGGGGGCGTCTGCGGCTGCTAGTGAGTGAGATCTGAAGTAGGTTTGTTGAAATCAATGCCCTTTTGGGGCCCCTGCACTGAATTTCTTTTGGGGGCGTCTGCGGATGCTAGCGTGTGAGTATCAGACCTGAAAAAGATGCGTGTATGTGCTCATTGCCTTTGCAATTCTGTAATTAAGTTCCGTTGTGGCTGATAATTTCAACAAATCGAACGAGGTGGTGTGCACTTAATGCTTGTCGATAGTGTATGTTCATATCGGCTATTTTCATACACCTGCATGCCTATGATTAACATCCCTGACACTATGATCCACGTCCCCCCCTCCCAAACCCACCCACCCATGAACACCTGTACACACACATGCATACTTGCAAGCAAACAAACAAACATGATGTGCAGCGGAGAGCTGCTAATTTCACAAGAGGTGTGTGATCTGGGCTTCACGTAGGGTACCTGGCTTATACATTTGCAGTCACCCAACTGTATGTGAGCATCATTTGCTCACATTTGCACCACACACACCTGAATTTGCACACACACACACACACACACACACACACATACACACACACACACACACACACACACACACATACACACACACAAACACAGAGGCTGCTCACATTTTGCAGTCACACTTGCTCACACTTGCAGTCACCCAACTGTACATGCACACACAGGCTGCTCACATTTTGCAGTCACCCAACTGTATGTGAGCATCATTTGCTCACATTTGCAGCCACACACCTGGATTTGCACACACACACAGGCTGCTCACATTTTGCAGTCACACTTGCTCACACTTGCAGTCACACAACTAAGTGAGCATCATTTGCTCACAGTTGCAGTCACACAACTGGATTTGCACACACAGGCTGCTCACCTTTTGCAGTCACAATTGCTCACATTTGCAGTTGCACAACTGAATTTGCACACACAGGCTGCTCAGTGCTGACATGGCTTGCAGGCTAGTGATAGGTCTTTCACTTACTCTCCCACCCCCCTAACACACACATATATAGACAAGCACAATATATGTATACATGCACTTATATATGCACACACATATACGCAAACGCACATAAGTACACTAGTGTGTGTTTGTGTGTGTGGTGTGGCGTGCAGCTTAGTGACAAGCCAGTCACTACACACGCACACACACACACACACACACACACTCACATATACTCACACACACTCACATATACTCACACACACACTCACACACACACACATTCACACACACACGCACACACGCACACATACCCATGCACACGTGTGTGTGTATGTGAACGCAGGCTCATGAATGCCGGTGTGGCGTGCAGACTGGTGACTGGACAGGAAGTTCGAGAGGTGGAGGGGGCTAAGCATGTGGCTGCCACCGTCGAAATGGCCCCCTTGGTGCCTCCTTCTGGTGCTAAGGGGGGGGGCGCCTTTGAGGTGGGTGACGTACAGACGTTAAATGTATAGAGGGGGCTGAGCATGTGGCTGTTACCGTGGAGATGGCCCCCTTGGTGCCTCCTTCTGGTGCTAAGGGGGAAGGGTGAGTTTGAAGTGGATGAGGTACATATGCCCAAATGCATGTAGGTAGGGTTTGGCCAGAACCGTATATATACACTGTGTATATATGGTCCTGACCAACCCTACATATAGGGGGCTGAGGAAGTTTCCACCCTTGAGGTGTGTTCCCTTGGTGCCTCCTTCTGGTGCTACGGGGGGGGGTGGGAGGGAGGGGGGGATTTTCTAAATGTTCACTCACCACTTACCTGTCCTCCTCCGTTTCCTCTCCACGCCTGTTCTGCCCTGTCTCCGAAGCTCGCTTCTTTACGCTCATGTACGTGTGCATGGGTGTGTGTGTATGTATGTGTGTGTGCGCGCGTGTGTGTGTATGTGTAGTGACTGGCTTGTCACTAAGCTGCACGTTGCACCACACACACAAACACAAACACAAACTAGTTCTGGCCAAACGGCATCACCAGATATTCAGCATATACGGAGTATACATACGGTTCTGGCCAAACGGCATCACCAGATATTCAGCATATACGGTGTATATATACGGCTCTGGCCAAACGATACCACCAGATATTCAGCGTATACGGAGTATACATACGGTTCTGGCCAAACGGCATCACCAGATGTTCAGCATATACGGTGTATATATACGGTTCTGGCCAAACGATATCACCAGATATGCAGCATATACGGAGTATATATACGGTTCTGGCCAAACGGCATCACCAGATATTCAGCATATACGGTGTATATATACGGTTCTGGCCAAACGACATCACCAGATTTTCAGCATATACGGTGTATATATACGGTTCTGGCCAAACGATATCACCAGATATTCAGCATACACAGAGTATAATTTCGGTTCTGGCCAAACGGCATCACCCGATATTCAGCATATACGTTGTATATATACGGTTCTGGCCAACCCTATATATTCACACGTCAGGAGTGATCACACGTGATGTGAAAGTGATGGCATGTCTAATAACAATACGGTGTCTATATTCGGTTCTGGCCAACCCTACAAGTATATGGTCATTTATGGCGTATATGTACGGTTTGAGTCTGGCTGAGTCTGGCCGACACGAGGTGTAAGGGTTCTGGTTGAGTCTGGTCGAGTCTGGTTGAGTCTGGTCGAGTCTGGTCAAGTCTGGTCGAGTCTGGTCGAGTCTGGCCGACCCGAGATGCAACGGTTCTGGCCAACCCTACATATTCACATGTCGGGAATGATCACACGTTGTGTGAATGTGATGGCATGCCTTATAACAATACGTTGCTATGCATGTACAAAAACAGCAGGCAGATCAGAAGATGTGTTGGCTTGAGATCTGTTTGCAGGATGAGGCGCAGTTTGGGATGTCCAAGTCCCAGTCCGTTTGCAGGATGATCTGTTTGCAGGATGAGGTGCAGTTTGGGATGTCTAAGTTGTATTGGCTTGAGATCTGTTTGCAGGATGAGGCGCAGTTTGGGATGTTCAGTGGGATGCAGATGATGACAGCTCTGGAAAAAGTGCTGAAACACTGAACTCGTTGCTCATACATCAAACAGCATAGATACCAAGTATTTCTGACTTCAATGTATGTGTGCAGGTCGGGGTGCTCGATGAGGTGCAGATGATGGCGGATCCAGGCAGGGGATGGGGCTGGACGCGCGTGCTGCTGGGGATGCAGGTGCGCAAGTGTGTGTGTGCAAAGTGCGCTTCGATACACACCTTGGTCCCAAAAAAGAGGGTATAATGTTTGAAGGCTGGACAAATGTGCTGCTGGGAATAAGGTGCGCGAGTGCGTGTGTGCAAAGTGCGCTTCTATACACATCTTGGTCACAAAAGAGAGGGTATAGTGTTTGAAGGCTGGACGGATGTGCTGCTGGGGATGCAGGTGCGCGAGTGCGTGTGCGCAAACTGCGCTTTGCCACACATCTTAGTCCCAAAAGAGAGGGTATACTGTTTGAAGGCCGGACGGATGTGCTGCTGGGGATGCAGGTGCGCGAGTGTGTGTGTGCAAAGTGCGCTTCTATACACATCTTGGTCACAAAAGAAAGGGGATATTGTTTTAAAGCTGGACGATTGTGCTGCTGGGGATGCAGGTGCGCGAGTGCGTGTGTGCAAAGTGCGCTTTACCACACATCTTAGTCCCAAAAGAGAGGGTATACTGTTTGAAGGCTGGACGGATGTGTTGCTGGGGATGCAGGTGCGTGAGTGCGTGTGTGCAAACTGCGCTTTGCCACACATCTTAGTCCCAAAAGAGAGGGTATACTGTTTGAAGGCTGGACGGATGTGTTGCTGGGGATGCAGGTGCGTGAGTGCGTGTGTGCAAACTGCGCGTTGCCACACGTCTTGGTCCCAAAAGTGAGGGTATACTGTTCGAAGGCTGGATGGATGTGCTGTTGGGGATTCAGGTGCGTGAGTGCGTGTGTGCAAACTGCGCTTTGCCACACATATTGGTCCCAAAAGAGAGGGTATACTGTTTGAAGGCTGGCTGGATGTGCTGCTGGGGATGCAGGTGCGTGAGTGTGTGTGTGCAAAGTGCGCTTCAATACACACCTTGGTCCCAAACGAGAGGGTATAATGTTTGAAGGCTAGACAGATGTGCTGCTGGGGATGCAGGTGCGCGAGTGTGGGTGTGCAAAGTGCGCTTCAATACACACCTTGGTCCCAAACGAGAGGGTATAATGTTTGAAGGCTAGACGAATGTGCTGCTGGGGATGCAGGTGCGTGCCCCAGACTTTTCCATCAGTCTTTGCATGTTTGATTTAGTGTGGCACAAAGATCTTTGCATGTTTGGATGTAATGTGGCACAAAGAGGCCACATGACGACTGACTCACACACTATCAGCAGCATCGTCAAAGCAAACATTTCTCCCACCAAGCATTGGAAACAGGTTGGGAAAAACACCACAAATTATTTCTTGCTGCGGTGGAGGAGCTTCATGGTACCCGGTACCAATGGCACCGCTTCCTTAATTGATGTGGGGAGTGATTTTTTCTTGGCCTGCCTAGGTTTTCTTTTTCTTTCCTTTTTATTTTGGGGAGTGGTGTATCACTGCCTGCCTAGGTTTTCTTCTTCTTTCCTTTTTATTTTGGGGAGTGGTATATTACTGCCTGCCTAGGTTTTCTTCTTCTTTCCTTTTTATTTTGGGGAGTGGTGTATCACTGCCTGCATAGTTTTTTACTTTTCTGTTGGCTTTTGTGGAGTGGTTTTTCACTGCCTGCCTAGTTTTTTTTCATGCGCTGCTGGTCACACAGGCGTCTGCTATAGAGACGCAATGCGTGTATGTAGGTTTGGTTAGAACCATATATATACGGTGTATATACGGTATTTTTGGCAGAGAAATCACCAAATATACGGTCATATACGGTGTATATATACGGTTTTGGCCAACCCTACGTATATGCTCGCCTGTGCTCGCAAAAGGCTTTGTGGATATGGTTGGCGGATTTGTATACTTTTGCATACACCCCAGAGAACCGTGACGTGCACTTGCATAGACCGCAGCTTATTGTCGGTATGATTAGGGTTGGTCAAAATCGTATATGTACACCGTATATGATTGTATGTGAGGTAGTTTTTCTGCCAACTTTTTTGTATAAACACCATATATACAAATGTATGTATGGTTCTGGCCAACCCTGGGTGTAATTGACAAATGTGCGTGCTTGCATACGCTGCAGAGAACCTTCTAAAGTACAATGTACAGTGCGTAAACCACTCAGAGTTAGGGCTTGTAACCTAAGGTTTGTAAGTACATGTAGAGTTCAAAAACCACAGAGTCTTTAAGTCTGTACGTACAATGTAGAGTGCGTACATCACACAGAGTTGAAGGTTTGTAGGTGCACAATCAATAAGCCCCAATGCAAGCTACACAGAAGGAAAGTGTCTGGTCAAGAGACGGGGCAGCACTCAATCAGTGAGCACTTGATCAGCATTAGGTCAAGAGAAGGGGCAGCACTCAATCAGTGAGCACTTGATCAGCATTAGGTCAAGAGAAGGGGCAGCATTCAATCAGTGAGCACTTGATCAGCAATTGGTCAAGAGAAGGGGCAGCATTCAATCAGTGAGCACTTGATCAGCATTTGGTCAAGAGAAGGGGCAGCACTCAATCAGTGAGCACTTGATCAGCATTTGGTCAAGAGAAGGGGCAGCACTCAATCAGTGAGCACTTGATCAGCATTTAGTAAGCATAAGGGGGGGCCCTAGATGATTGAATCCAGCGGGAGGCAATGTGGGGGCGTTAATGGTTACAATGGTTACAATGGGGGGTGACCTTCAGCCAGGTTGTTTGGCTGATCGGCTGCTGACTGGTCTTGGCCAGCCACAAATAAATCCACAAACTCAGAAAGAAAAAGAAAGAGTCTATTGTTCTGCTGAGAAAGGAAAGCATGAACAAGTTGGTTGTTGACCTGTTGCAGCAAAAAGGGTTGAGCTGCTGAAAGCAATGTGGGGGCGTTAAGCCCTCTGAGCCGCAGCTGCGATGTAAATTTGTTTTGGACCATGCTACGTGTGTGCTTCGGCATTTACACACAAGCATAATGCCGCAGTGCCCCCCACAAACACATGAATTACTAATTTGTTTTCATGCCCTTCACACACACGCCGTTGACCGTCTACACCAACGATCACAACACTAGGCCAAAAGGTTGGATACACACACACGCATACGCACACGCACACGCACGTGCAGGCACATACACACACACGCACATACACGCACACGCGCACACACACACACGCACACAAACACACACACACTATCACACGCACACTTACACACTTACACACGTGTGCATGTGTACAAGGACAGGCCCACACGCTGCATGTGTGTGGCGACCCCGGTGCCCTGCCGTTGCTGCAGCAGCTTGTGCAAGAGTGTGGCGACACGCTGGAGGTAATGGATGAGGTAGTGAGAGAGTGTGTGTGTGTTTATTTAATTGTTTGTGTGTTAGCGCATTTGTTTGTTCGTGTGTGTGTGTGTGTGTGTTCACGGTTTGACATGGTTGTTGATGAAGAGTGTGGCGACACGCTGGAGGTGAGGGCTGTGATAGAGAGTGTGTATGTGTCTCTCTGTTGTTTGTTTGTGTGCATGGTTGCGTGTATGTGCTTGTGTGTGTGTATGCGCCTGTGTGTGTGTGCACGTGTCTCTCTGTTGTTTGTTTGTATGCATGGTTGTGTGTATGTGCTTGTGTGTGTATGTGCCTGTGTGTGTGCATGTGTCTCTCTGTTGTTTGTTGGTGAGCATGGTTTCGTGTATGTGCTTGTGTGTGTGTGTGTGTGTGTGTGTGTGTGTGTGTGAGAGAGAGAGAATGCTTTGATTTATGTGGTGATGTATGTAGACAGTGGCGACACGCTGGAGGTGAGTATCTGTGATAGAGAGTGTGTATGTCTCTCTGTTGTTTGTTTGTGAGCATGGTTGCGTGTATGTGCTTGTGTGTGAGAATGCTTTCATTTATGTGGTGATGTATGTAGACAGTGGCGACACGCTGGAGGTGAGTATCTGTGATAGAAAGTGTGTATGTGTTTCTCTGTTGTCTGTTTGTGAGCGTGGCTGTGTGTATGTGCTTGTGCATTCGTGAATGTTTTTTTTATGTGGTGGTGTATAAAGAGCGTGTGCGTGATATTTCTTTTTTTTGTGAGCGCGTGTGTTTGTTTGTGTTTGTGGATTTTTATGCATGAAGAGTGTGGGGGCACCTTGGAAGTAAGGACTGTCAGAGGAATCGATAGCACACTTGCTGTCAATGACTAAGTGCTCTACATGCAGCAGTTAATGAATGTTTTACATGATTACCTGAAACGAATAGGATTGCATGCATCATACAAACACACATAGATGCACACACACAAACACGCACGCACACACACACACATACACACACGCACACACACACACAAAAACACACATGCACGCACATACACACACATACACACACACATGCACGCACATACACGCACATAGGTGCGACACTACAACCGTCTGGCTCCCCTGGTAGTCAGTGGCACCCCCTTAAATTCTCTGTCCTCTTTGGAGCCGGGAGACTGCCTCGTTGCCTTCAGCAGGAAGAAGGTACAGTGATGATTGGATGGACCGAGAAGAACAAAAAGGACAGGCAGCAGAAGGGTGATTAGATGGAGCAAGAAGAACAAAAAGGACAGGCAGCAGAATGATGATTAGATTGGATACAGAAAATCAAAAAGGCACATAAAGGAAAGGCGACAGGGAAGAAAAGCAGCGAGAAATGGGTGCCGTGCAAGTACATGCAAATTGACCGTTAACAATAAATTTACGTATACACATATGGTCGCCCCCGTGAAAAACTCACCCCCCTGTCAAGAAAAAAAACCATGCAGGCAGTGAAAGCCACTCCCCACATTAATAAAGGAAAAGGAGCCACTTTGGTACCGAGTACAGTAAAGCTCCTCCACCGCAAAAAGGAAGGAAAAATCAATGGGGATCAGGAGGGTTGCAGGCTTGGCCTGAAACTGGCTCCTGATGAAAGTTGATAACAGTACTGGAAAGGGCACGTCTGGTATGGACAAGTTTAGCAGCAAAGTTCACAGAGTGCACATGGAGCTTGGAGGCAAGCTTCTTAACTCTTTGAGAATCAAGACCCAGATCCTTGAAAGACTTCAGAGTGTGACCCTGCCCTAGCTATTCTACAATACCCCAACACAGTCCATCACAGCGTGCGCATGCACCGCAACACGTTCTATCACAGCGTGCGCGTACACTGCAACACTGCAACACGTTTATTCACAGCGTGCACGTACACCGCAACACGTTACATCACAGCGTGCGCGTACACCGCAACACGTTCCATCACAGCATGCGCGTACACCGCAACACGTTCAATCACAGCGTGCGCGTACACTGCAACACTGCAACACGTTTATTCACAGCGTACACTGCAACACTGCAACACGTTCTATCACAGCGTGCGCGTACACTGCAACACCGCAACACGTTTCATCACAGTGTGCGCGTACACCGCAACACGTTTCATCACAGTGTGCGCGTACAACGCATCACGTTCCATCACAGCGTGCGCATGCACCGCAACACGTTCTATCACAGCGTGCGCGTACACTGCAACACTGCAACACGTTTATTCACAGCGTGCACGTACACCGCAACACGTTCCATCACAGCGTGCGTATACACTGCAACACTTTTAATCACATAGTGCGCACATACCGCATCACAGTCCATCACAGCGTGTGCGTACACCGCATCACTGTCCATCACAGCGTGCACGTACACGCAACACGTTTCATCACAGCATGCGCGTACACCGCAACACAGTCATTCACAGCGTGCGCGTACACGCAACACGTGTTATCACAGTGTGCGCGTACACCGCAACAAGTTTCATCACAGCGTGCGCGTACACGCGTGTACATGCAAATCCAGCTGATTTAAATATCGTCGTTACGTTTTGTGCTCCTGCATCGCAATATACTTGATGCATACCTACTGTACATTTTGTATACCTGTCAATTGTAAATACATACCTATAGAAATTTAGTGTCGTTAGGTTCATTACATATTTATCATTAGGTCAGGATCCCCCAGTGAGCATAACTTTTGGACGTCAAGGGTCAATCCCATAAAAATTATATATTCGGAATCCTGAGATTGAGAGCTATCGATTGATATATAAAATGGGTGCGATCCGAGGGGGTCGGGGGTGGGTGGTCCCTCGAGGGGGTTTGGACTTTTTGGGACCCCCCCTCCAGAATTTTTCTGAGCCACTTTCACGTAGTATCAATTATATCAATGAATTCCTGAGCTCGTGAATTGTATATTGGCACCCTCTTTGAGGAATCGGGCTAAATGGGGGGTCTGTGGACAAGCCCACAAGTCAGAGGCAAACGCGCTTGGGTGCAGGCCGCGGGGTGAGTCAAGCCAAAGGAGTAGCGATTCACTCCAAACTTCTAGGATAGTGTCAGCATAAGATACTTAGTGGAAATTTGAAGAAATGAGGCAATATGGGGTTGTGTAAGTCAGTTGTGGGTGCTTGGTAGGTCATGTGTGCATGGGCGTCCGTATCTCAGTTTTTGCCCCATAACTCTGTACCACTTCAATTGCATATCTTGGTAAGTATGCAGATGGATGCAGTTAAAAGGAGCAGAATGGTACCCTTTTCGTCCCAGGGGGAGCAGTATTGGGGGGTGGGGGGGAAGGGGTGGTCTTTTTGGGCCTCCCACCGAGAATTTTGGCATGACGTCCATTACTTTTTTTTACCCTCCTGATTAGGTACCTATATATGGTCGCCCCGTGAAAAACCCATCCTATCAATTTCACTTAGCTCTCCACCCAATTCACAGCCCCTTAACCTCACCTGAATGCTAAATACTTGATTTTATATTTAAAACCATTCGCTGCAAATTTGGCATTCTGGGGGGCTCTGTGGGGCCCGCTGCGTATTTTGCACCCATTTTGACAGGGAAAGGTTCTTTTCTGAGGTTGCCTCGATCGGCCTCTGCTTCAGGATATAATCATTATAAATGTTATATAACAATGCTGTAATGTCGAATTTGGGGCAGGGGTACTGAGAACGCCAGCGAGTGGGAGGCACTCACACAAGGGACAAAGGGGAAAAAGAGAAAAATCTGTCGCTCCATACCTGCTTCGAGTTTCTTCCCGGTTTTCCCTCAGCGTTGAGGGCAAATTATACGACTTGGACAAAATTTAAATGGGGTCAATCGGTGGCCTGGTTGATTTTTGGCATATTTTTCCCACCTAACATAGCTTTTTCCAGCTGTGCCTTCCCATTCAGTCCATGACCCCCAACTCACACCACAGCTTCGCGCCCAAATATCTCCCCAGCCTCTGCACCTCTCCCCGACCTTAAAGCATCTGCTGAAATAACAATCGTTTAGCCATGGTGATTGTATTTCTCATTGTGCAGGTGCATGCGCTGCAGAGGGAGGTAGGGCGGCGAAGCACGCCTCGTGCAGCCATGGTGTGTCTTACTTCTTATTGTGCAGGTGCATGCGTTGCAGAGGGAGGTAGGGCGGCGTAGCACGCATCGTGCAGCTATGGTGTGTCTTATTCCTCATTGTGCAGGTGCATGCGCTGCAGAGGGAGGTAGGGCGGCGTAGCGCGCATCGTGCAGCCATGGTGTATGGAGCGCTGCCCCCTGGCGCAAGGAGCCAACAAGCAGCACTGTTCAACCAGCAGCAGGCAGCTCTTTTCAACCAGCAGCAGCAGCAGCAGCAGCAGCAGCAGCAGCAAAAACAGCAGCAGCAGCAAGGTCACAGAACCGGAGGGATTGAGCTGCAGGCGTTTGGGGGCGAGGGGAAAGATGGGATCGGGGAGGAGATCCTTGAAGGGTGAGTGACTCATATGGCAAGAGGAGGGGTGGGAATTTCACAAGTGGTTTATTGGAATTGGGGAGGAGATCCTTGAAGGGTGAGTGACTCATATGGCAAGAGGAGGAGTGGGGGATTCACAAGTGCTTGATGGGAGTGGGGAGGAGATCGCTGAAGAGTGAGTGCCTCATATGGCAAGAGGAGGGGTGGGGGGTTCACAAGTGGTTGATGGGAGTGGGAAGGAGTTGCTTGAAGGGTGAGTGACTCATATGGCAAGAGGAATTGGAGTATTGACAGGCGGTTCAGATTTTGTTGGACAGGCAGTTGGTGTGAGCAGTTTATTGCAAATAAAGTAGAAGTTTTAATTGAAGAAGTGTAGAAGTGTGAAGTATAGGAGTATAGGAGTATAGTAGTATAGAAGTATATAAGTATAGATTATGGACAAAGACCTTTCTGGATGACGTGCATGAGCTTGCGAGTGCGTCGGTTTTCTGTTACGTAGTGTGGTGCAGACACACGGCTACGGGGCCGTACAATGAGGTATGAGATCTCCCTCATGCATTTTGACGCTCTGTGAGTGTTGACAACAAAGCTGCAACGACATGGATCTAAGCTATTACCCTGGCATGTCCGCTGTTGTTTTGTGTGTGTGTGTGTGTGTATGTGTGTGTGTGTGTATGTGTGTGTGCGTGCGTGCGTGTGTGTGTTTGTGTGTGTGTATCTATGCAGTGCCACGTTCTTATTTTTTATGTGTGTATGTGTGTGTGCAGGTGCCACGTCCTCGTAGCCAGCGATGCGATTGGTATGGGCTTAAATCTGAGCATACGCAGGGTCATCTTCACTACGCTGTCCAAGTTTGATGGTGAGTGTGGTCTTCAAATGGTGTGTGTGTGTTTTGATTTAAGCCAAGTGACATTCCTAATCACTTTCATGGAGTTGTTTTCACTGTGTGTGTTGTTCTGCTCTTTTTTCTTAAAGCTCTTCTTTTCTTGGAGCTCTCTCTGTGATTATGGGGTCTCTGTGACTATGGGGTCTCTCTCTGCGACTATGGGGGTTCTGTGATTATGGGAGGATTGAAGCTCTTTCTGTGATCTTTTGAAGCTTTTTTCTTGACTGCTCTTCTTTTCTTGGACTCTCTCTCTATGATTATGGGGTGAGCTGTTAATCTCGCACTTTTTTTGGCCCGGGAAGTCGACTCTTTTTGGCCTGGAACAGGGGGTTTAGGGGGGAGGGGGGGAAGTCAGGGGGGTCCAGCCCAATAAAATAATTATGGCGCCTCGTGCCTGGAAAGTCAAATTTATATTTATTATGTTGTCTTTAGGTGCTGACAATCATTGTGGGCTTGGTCGGTGCTGTCTGTAGATGCTGATAAGTGGCTCAATTCCTTCAGTAACAGTTCCTTCAGTAACAACACCTTCAGTAACAATACCTTCAGTAACAATACCCTCAGTGACAATACCTTCAGTAACAATACCTTCATTAACAACATCTTCAGTAACAATACCTTCAGTAACAAAAAATATATACGTACAATGACTGGTTGATACACACAGTGTGTGGTAGCTTGTTTTGATGATTTTAGGTTGGTGATGGCAGTCCGCTGTTCAATTGCATTTAAATCTCTCTTGCTTATTCACAGCTTTTGTTTCCATCCGCATACAAATTCATACATCGGCTGGCGCATGACTCTTTCCCATTCATCTTTCCAATATCTTTTCAACTCTTTCCAATATCTTGCCGACTCTTTCCGCAAATTCATGCATCAGCTGGCGCATGACACTTTCCCATTCCTCTTTCCAATCTTCTACGCTTTCTCACTCTACTGACGCCTCTCGTTACTTGTCAGAAACTCGCAAGAACTCTCACGCAGCATGTGGCGCACACATCCCTTTTTTTGAAGCTCCTACGCTGACTCACTCCACAGACGGCTTTCACTGCCTTTCACCTTTTATGCCATCCTACAGGCAAATTCATGCGACAGCTCACGCCCTCTGAAATCCCTTCCTTTTTTTAATCTTCTACGCTTCTCACTGCATTTCACCTTTATGCTATCCTACAGGCAAATCCATGCGACAGCTCACGCCCTCTGAAAATCCCTCCCTTTTTTTCAATCTTCTACGCTCACTCACTCCACAGACGCCTCTCACTGCCTTTCACCTTTTATGCTATCTTGCAGGCAAATCCATGCGACCGCTCACGCCTTCTGAAATCCGGCAGATTGCAGGCAGGGCTGGGCGTTATCGTCACACCGTCAACAGCAGCGAACATGCAGCACCGCCAACACCACGTCCACCCCCGTTTTCCGAGCCTCAAGCACCACCATTACCACCACCACTGCAACCGCACTCGCAACCTATGCAAACCGAAAGCACTCCGCCACCATCACCACTGCAACCGCAACCGCACCCACAACCTAAGCGTCCCGTAAACACACCGCCACCCTCTTTTGTAGAGGCATCGCAAGAGACAGTGGGTTCCGACCACAGTGCTCCTGACTCCCAGCAACCACTGCTCCAGCAGCAGCAGCAGCAGCAGCAGCAGCAACAAGAAAATGATGTTTTACAGCAGCAGCAGCAGCAGGAGCAACATAAGCAGCAATCAGACGAAGAGCAGCACCATCATTTTAAAGAGCCGCCGCAGCCGCGGCAGCAACAGCGGCAACACCAGCAGCAGCAGCAACAAGAAAATGATGTTTTACAGCAACGACAGCAGCAACAGCAGCAGCAGCAGCAGCAGCAGCGGCAGCAGCAGCAACATAAGCAGCAATCAGGCGAAGAGCAGCGCCATCATTTCGAAGAGCCGCCGCAGCCGCGGCAGCAACAGCGGCAACACCAGCAGCAGCAGCAACAAGAAAATGATGTTTTACAGCAGCGACAGCAGCGACAGCAGCGACAGCAGCAGCAGCAAGAAGGAGGACAGCCGCAACAACAGCTTAATCTAGGAGGGGCTGGCTATGTTACGGTGCTAGATGGTCGCGATCTGCAGGACTTGCACTTTGCACTGGCGCAGCCGCACGCAGAACTTCAGCAGGCCTGCCTCATGCCCAGGTGTGTGTTGAATTCGTGTGGAAGGCTGTGTTTGTGTGTGTGTGTGTGTTTGTGTGTGTGTGTGTGAGCGTGACACTCTACCTGTGTGTGTGTATATGTGTGTGTTGTGTGTGTGTATGTGTGTGCCAGGTCGTGTGATGTATGAGCATAATTGCACCCAATCTCAATTACAATGCTTACGACCACTTAGAGCATTACATGCACCCAATCTCCATTACAATGCATTGCTTGCAATGCACCCAATGCAATGCTTACAAGGCTTACAACCACTTTGAGCAAGAAATTCACCCAATCTCATTAGCATTACTTGCAATGCTTAGGTTGCACCCAATCTCATTTTCGATGCTTACAAAAATTTTGAGTATTACACACCATCTCATTTGCAATGCTTAAAATGCGCCCAATGCATTCAATCTCATTTGCAATGCTTACATTGCTTACAACCATTTTGAGCATAAAATGCACCCAATCTCATTTTCAATTGCTTGCAACCACTTTGAGCAAATAATGCACCCAATCTCATTAGCAATACTTGCAATGCTTAGGATGCACCCAATCTCATTTTCAATGAAAAATTTTGAGTATTACATGCACACCATCTCATTTGCAATGCTTACATTGCTTACAACCATTTTGAGCATTTAATGCACCCAATCTCATTTTCAATGCTTGCAATGCTTACGATGCACCCAATCTCATTTGAAATGCTTACAACCACTTTGAGCAAATAATGCACCCAATCTCATTTTCAATGCTTGCAATGCTTAGGATGCACCCATTCTTATTAACAATGCTTACAATGCTTACAACCATTTGAGCATGAAATGCACCCAATCTCATTTACAACTTTTTACGATGCACCCAATTTCAATTGCAATGCTTACAACAATGTTGAGTATTACATGCACACCATCTCATTTGCAATGCTTACAATGCGCCCAATGCGCCCAACCTCATTTGCAATGCTTACATTGCTTACAACCATTTTGAGCATAAAATGCACCCAATCTCATTTGAAATTCTTACAACCACTTTGAGCAAAAAATGCACCCAATCTCATTTTCAATGCTTGCAATGCTTACGATGCACCCATTCTTATTAACAATGCTTACAATGCTTACAACCATTTGAGCATGAAATGCACCCAATCTCATTTGCAATGCTTACGATGCACCCATTCTTATTAACAATGCTTACAATGCTTACAACCATTTTGAGCATGAAATGCACCCACTCATTTGCAATACTTGCAATTTTTTACGATGCACCCAATCTCATTTGCAATGCTTGCAAAAATTTTGAGTATTACATGCACACCATCTCATTTTCAATGCTTGCAATGCTTACGATGCACCCAATTTCATTTGCAATGCTTACAATGTATCAAATTTCATTTGCAATGCTTACGATGCTTGCAACAATCTGAGCATGAAATGCACCCATTCTCATTTGCAATGCTTGCAATGCTTACGGTGCACGCAATCTCTCTCTCTGCATGCTTACATTACTCACAGCCTCACTTACAACGCTTACAACAATTGCAGGCTAGAAGACTTGGCACTGTATTATGCCTCCCTTTGCAGCGTGCCCAACCCAGAGGGTGCCTTGTCAGATGATCTTAAAGGTATGCTTGGATCTTTATTGCTCAATAGTTTAAGTTTGTGAGCGACATCCATTGTTTTTTGGCATAACTCATGTGACGATCTTGGTCATGATGTAAGAGGAAATGATTTGGAAGAAGTGCATTTCTGTTTCGTGTATTATATAACGCCGTAGGCACGCAAGTGGAGATTTTGCTTCTTCTTTACTGTGGAGGAGTTTTTTTTGTCTTTACTGTGGTGGAACAGTTTTTGTCTTTACTGTGGTAGAACAGTTTTTTTTGTCTTTACTGTGGTGGTGGAGTTTTTGTCTTTGCTTTGGTGAATGGGTTTTTGTCTTTGCTGTGGTGGTGGAGTTTTGTCTTTACTGTGTAGGAGGTATTGTTTTTACTGTAGGGGAGAAGATTTTTGTCTTTACTGTGGTGAAGGGTTTTGTCTTTGCTGTGGTGGTGGAGTTGTCTTGACTGTGGTGGTGGAGTTTTTGTCTTTACTGTGTAGGAGGTTTTGTTCTTACTATAGTGGAGAAGATTTTGTTTTTACTGTGGTGGAGGAGTGTTTGTCGTTACTGTGGTGGTGGAGTTTTTGTCTTTGCTTTGGTGAATGGGTTTTTGTCTTTGCTGTGGTGGTGTAGGTTTGTCTTTGCTGTGTAGGAGGTATTGTTTTTACTGTAGGGGAGAAGATTTTGTCTTTACTGTGGTGAAGGGTTTTTTGTCTTTGATGTGGTGGTGGAGTTGTCTTGACTGTGGTGGTGGAGTTCTTGTGACTGTGGTGGTGGAGTTTATGTCTTTACTGTGTAGGAGGTTTTGTTTTTACTATAGTGGAGGGGATTTTGTCTTTACTGTGGTGGAAGAGATTTTGTTTTTGTTTCTGTAGTGGAGGGATTTTACAGCACTCCACACCAAAATAACTAGTTTATTCGAGTTTGAGGAGTGGTATCTCATTGCCTTTCCTTTCTGTCTGTCACTGGTGTTAAAGTAGTCTGATTGTAATCTGCACATACATACACACACATACACACACGCACGCACGCACACAAACACGCACACACACACACACACGTGCACACACACACTAACACAAACACAGACACATACACACATACACACATAAACACACACAACACACACACACACACACACACATACAAGCATGCTTGCACTCGTGCACACATACACGCACAGCAGAGGAGGGGCCGCACTTTGATGCTGTGCTGCGTCGCTACATGGAGGAGGCTCGCCTCTCTCCTCAATATTTCTGTGTCAACATGGCCCCAATGGTGAGTCTAAGCGGGCATGTGTGTGTGCACACGTGTGTGTGTATGTGTGGGTGTGGGTGTGGGTGTGGGTGTGGGTGTGGGTGTGGGTGTGGGTGTGGGTGTGGGTGTG
>Ga0307942_1001657_pt1 | contig 17900 bp, 17 predicted proteins | sample OrgLakmetagen175_FD_201846 | JGI IMG/M metagenome (GOLD analysis project Ga0307942, IMG submission 201846) | Saline water microbial communities from Organic Lake, Antarctica - #175 | ecosystem: Environmental > Aquatic > Non-marine Saline and Alkaline > Saline | place: Antarctica: Organic Lake... | reverse complement strand
TTCTCCTTCTCTACAGTTTCCAAGTCCTTCCAATAGTCTGCCCTCCCCCTCCTTTTCGCATCCTGCATCATCTCCATTGCCCTTTCTGGTCACCCACTTTCCTCCCTTCGTTGACGGGTTGGCTTGCCAGCCTGCAGGGCACCCCTGATCCTTAGTTGCAAGCACTAGTGCTGCTGCTGCTGCTGCTGCTGCTGCTCCACCTGCTGAACTTGCTGTTGCTGCCGAACCACTTGCAGCCCCCCCTGAGACAGCCCCATCAACACTCCCTCCCATGCCTGCTGCATCCCTACCATCTTCCATGCTTTGAAAATAATGAATCAAAAGTATTAACGAGCCCTGAAAAATTGGGCAATTTGAGGTTACGGAAGGCCACTCGAAGGCACCTCGAAGGCCTGTTGAAGGCGCTTTTTGACCACAGCTTCAAACCGTATTTATACGGTATATATACGGTATATATACGGTAAAATCGTTTATACGCCGTATATATACGGCCCTGTGTAAACCCATTTATACGGATACAGATACGGATACGGTGGCTTCAACAAATATACGGCCGTATATATACGGCGTATATATATACGCCGTATATATCCGTATACGGTTCTGGCCAACCCTACATATGCTTAAACACTTTGTCTTAAACACATGTGTGCATTTCTTCACCCAGTGCCCTCGGATTGACCTCTCGGGCCATAAAGGCCTACCAAACTGCACTGACCGCAGCAATGAATAGCGGCGCCCCTCTGGCAAGGCAGCGTGACTTACAGGTCGGTGCTGTAGCGCATGACCAAAGTATGTGAAGTTTTATATCCAAGAACAGCCAAGGAGTTGAAAATTTCGAGGCCAAGGGGTAGGATACAGAAGTAAAAGAGTCCGTGGACAAGAATAGGCTCCAATGAGCTATAGGTTGATGAGTACATGACGTTTGTGCTTGTGTCTGCACAGGCTACTTTATGCAGCCTTAATGAATTGTAAGGAAGTCCAGCTTGTCTATTAACTAATACTTGGTGACTACACCAGCCGCACGGAAGCCTCCTTGTTTGCCTCAATCATAGCCACAGCTGCTTTGTTTGCACTTGAAATGTCTGTGCAGGTGGCTCTGGCCCGAGCCATGCATAACCAAACAGAAAACACAGCGTTGAAAGACATGGCTGCTCAGTTTGTTATGAAAGTGGTGCGTCTCGGTGTGATAAACGTCTCATGCTATTTGCTTGTTTTTCTGTGCTGCTCTTCATCTTTGCATGTTTAACAACTGCAATAGAGGTTTGACCCTCAGCAAGATTGGAATGCTGATCGGTAAGTGTCTGCCAAATGCAGAAGCTCAGATGCAAGGAATCAAGTTCAAATTAGAATTTTGGAGTTGGATCATCAAGTTTTTGCGATCGATGCTTGGACGAGCGAATTGGCACATGAGACATACAGCACTTACACATACACATACACATATGTGACACATACACATATACACATACACATACACATACGTGACACATACACATATGTGACACATACAGCATTTACACATACACATACACATATGTGACACATACACATATACACATACACATACGTGACACATACAGCATTCTCACATACACATACACATATGTGACACATACACATATACACATACACATACACATATGACATACAGCATTTACACAAGCACAAGCTTACACTTGATAACAAGAGTACAAGCATGCCTGCAGTTGGGAGAAGATGAATCCCATTTGCGCGGCCTCGAGCTCTACGCTCAAATTGCAGAAGATCAGGTGCGCAAGGCCTCCTTTCCAAGTCAGCATTGAAGGACGTCGAAGGAGCAGGCTCGGAAGTGATTGATCTAGGCAAATGATATGCACATGCCAAAAGGGCAAATTGTGGTAGGCACCATTGACGGAACAAAAACTTCTTCAGCTCTTTTCTATCAAGTGCCCTGCTGCCAACCACAGAGCCATTTCTCTTAATGTCAATGCTACTGTAGAAAAGGGAAAGGCGGAGGCCTTGCAGGTCATGGCTTTGTGTGTGAATTGAACACATTTCAAAACACACGAGGGGGGTTCGTGAGGGAGTGGAGAACCCTTGAGTGACATCTGACAGTTTGTTTGCAATTTGAAGAGCAGGAGAGGCTTGTTCATTTTCACTGTGTGTGTGTGTGTGTGTGTGTGTGTGTGTGTGTGTGTGTGTGTGTGCCAAAGGGAAGGTGGAGAGATTTGGAATTGCATAAATGCAGTGCGTGCTGACACAGAAAATGATGGGAATTGCCTTTGAGAGACGCGCAAATACGCAAATTCTGTATGTGCTGGCACAGGGAAAGAAGGAAAATGCCCTCCAAGTCGCCCTAAGGCTGATCCCCGTGCAGCGTGAAAACAAGGGCGTGCGGGCTCTCCTGGCGCGCAGGCTGCAAGTGAGCTATTTTGTGTGTTTAGTGTGTGTGTGTTTGTGCGTGCTTATGCAGGCTTCCCTCCGTGAAGGCTGCAAGAAAGATTGTCTGTGTATCTGTGTATCTTTGTGTGTTTGTGTGTGTGTGTGTGTGTGCAGGATGTGGGCAGGCTGCAAAATAAGAGGGCTAACGCTTCATGGGCATTATGTTCATGTGCATGTGCTTTACGCTATGTGCTTTGCGTTCTATGCGCAGTGCCTGAGCAAAAGGCGTCATTAATTCTTGGGGGCACTAAAGCTGATGCGTGCAAGTGAGGCCCCGTGTCTGATGCTTGCAAGTGAGCTTATTGCTGTAGCAAATGCTTGCAAGTAAGGCTTTGCGGCTAGGCTAACACTTGCACCGAGTCTTCGTGCGGTGAGTGCATCATTTGCTCATGGATGCCAGTGAGCCCACCCTCCTGAGACCTGGAGCCTTGTAGGCCTGCACCTACTAAGCAAACACACAAGCACTGCCGAGCTTCATTAAATTACAGACATAAATCAAGATTAAGCTGTGTAAGATCCACAAGCAAACTTGACCAACTATTCCCGTTGCATTCTCCCTTACGTTCATTGAAAGGTAGCGGTTTCAATAAAAAGTGACCTTCAACACTAGTGCCACAGTACGCGCGGGCTTTGGTTTCTGATTTCAACCAATCGTAAATCAAATGTACATTGTAGCACCATACTGCGACCCATTCCTATTCATATTCAGTCAGACCAGTGCACCGCACCATACCTGTGCACTGCACCATACCTGTGTACTGTACCATACCTGTGCACCGCACCATACCTGTGCATTGCACCATACCTGTGTACTGTACCATACCTGTGCACCGTACCATACCTGTGCACTGACCATACCTGTGCACTGACCATACCTGTGCACCGCACCATACCTGTGCACTGCACCATACCTGTGCACCGCACCATACCTGTGCACTGACCATACCTGTGCATTGCACCATACCCGTGCACTGCACCATAACTGTGCACCGTACCATTCCTGCGCACACTGCAGGCCCCTGGTGGCGTGCAAAGCCTGTACAATCAACTACAGATACCTGTAAACAGCGCCGCGCTACGCAGCGTGTACGCTGGCAATGAAGGGAGCGGTGGCAAAGCCACACCGCAGAATGATGCATCCTCCAAAGGCACTGCATCTGCCCTGGCCTTCCTGGCATCTTGCATCAAGGACCACGGTGCGGTGGAGGCCACGATACAGCTGTTGCACAAGGTGGTGTATTGCACAAGGTGGTGTGTTGCTTAAGGTGGTGTGTTGCACAAAGTGGTGTGTTGCACAAGGTGGTGTATTGCACAAGGTGGTGTATTGCACAAGGTGGTGTGTTGCACAAAGTGGTGTGTTGCACAAAGTGGTGTGTTGCACAAAGTGGTGTATTGCACAAAGTGGTGTGTTGCACAAAGTGGTGTGTTGCACAAGGTGGTGTATTGTGTTGCACAAGGTGGTGTGTTGTGTTGCGCAAGGTGGTGTGTTGCACAAGGCAGTGTGCCTATTCACTCGTGGCATCAACTGTTGCTTTAATGTTTGCTTTGAAGATGTGCCTATTCCCTCATGGCATCATCTGTTGCTTTGATGTTTGCTTTGAAGATGTGCCTATTCACTCATGGCATCAACTGTTGCTTTGATGTTTGCTTTGAAGATGTGCCTATTCACTCATGGCATCAACTGTTGCTTTGATCTTTGCTTTGAAGATGTACGTACGTACCCGGTATATAAGTTTCAGCCCTAGTAATTGATGTACAAGGTGCGCCCACGTTCTTCTGGACCGTTTGAGCGTGTGTGGAAAAACGTGATTGTATGCAGTTCGGCGCTAGCCACCTTGCAACGTGTCGTGAGGCTTCAGTCACAGGAAATTCAACCATTGCATGTAATTAATGGGTAATACTTGCATGCTCATGCTGTGCGCTGCACCTCATTCACGCAAAGCACCCTGTCCCAATGCTGCACAGGCATGGTTGGCCAAAACCATATACGTAACATATGTACGCCTTAAAAAAAGATCTACGCCTTATAGTACCGTATAAAACGGATGTGTAGAAACTTACACCGTGTATGCATCTGCACAGGCCATGGAGTTAGACCCCCTCCACGTTGGCCATGCACTCAGCCTAACTCACGCCCTGGAGCTAACACACGACATGTCAGGCGTGGTGGAAGCTGCTGCAGGCTTCATGCGTGGGCTGCAGGCAGCAGAGCAGTTACAAGGGGGGACCTGTCTCCATCTCACGCTGGGAGGTAGACTGCGGGTGCAGGTGAGGGTTGTAGTTGTGGCGCAGCGGGCCTGTGCATTTAATGCTGTAGATAAGTGGACCGTAATTGCGGTGCAAACCTTTGAACGCTCCCAATACAGTTATGGCTTACATTATGGTCGGCCAAAACAATGGTGGCCAACCAGAATGTACAAGGCTGTTTGATTCTGGCCGTAATCAGGCAGTACGATCGTAAATAGGCAATAGGCAGTTTAATTCGCAAATTACCGTAAACGGCCGTAAACGACTGTAAGCGACCATAAACGACCAGAAATAGGCAGTTTAATCGTAACCAAGCATTTCGACCGGAATCAGGCGGTTTGGCACCACCTGGTTATGAATTTATAAAAGCAATGATTCTAATACTGATGGCTCAAGGAATATCACTGACACATCCCTTGCTGCAGAAGCAGCTTGGGAAAAATCTGTATGTCCAAGTAACGCAAGTCTGACTTTGCTTAATCTCATTGGCTCGAAAAGGAAAGCAAATGCAATGTTTTGTCGTCTTGAAACTCTAGTTGCCTCTAAGCTCCAATGTGTCATGTGTCATATGCTTTGCATGCTTGCATCAATGCCCTCTCAATTGCACCTGCACACGCACACATGCAAGCACATACCCATACACGTACGCATGCACACGAGCACGCACGCACAATCACACACACATATATACACATGCACACGCACAACACGTGGGCATGTGCCCACAGGATATTGCGCGTGAGCTGGAAGGTTTGCCTGCTGTAAATCCAAGAAATGTATCCACCTGGCTGGCTTGGCGAGCAGCGGAGCCCTGGTCTGATGTGGACCAAAGCCATGCGATCAAGTCAGGAGGGGCTGCAGATGGTGGCAAGGTGTGTGTTATGGGACGTTTAGCGTGCTTGCAAAGTGAGCAATCGATGTGCATTGTGCATCAGAGGGTTGTCAGTCGCTGGCAAGACGTCTGCGCCTTCAGTTTGCTGCTGTAAAGCCTCGTTTCTAGTAACATAAGTCAGCTCTGTTGCTTGGACCAGTGATCGCTCTACACACTACAAGCACCTGTGTCTGCTCACTTTTTGGTGTCAGTAAGCTGGTGTCCCACTCACATGTAGGTGCCTTTATGTTGCGTTCGTAACTTACTGTTTTATTGGTAATTATGGGATATCAATTAAACGTGTCAGATCAAATCACTGTACTGCAAATTAGCAGCTGATTGAATCCAGCTTATTGAAAAAGACATACAGAAATCCTCAACTGTCAACTAACTACTTCACACGAATTTTCGCTGCCACTGATTGGGCGTGACAGATGTCAACCTTTTGTATCACTGGGCACATGTCCCGCATGTAACATGTATTTTTGTGTGCAGCAGGTTTCTTACAGCAGTGACCAGCTGGACATGCTGGCTCTGTGCTTTACTGCTGTCAAGGCTCTGTATGTGGGAGGAGCAATGGCACGTGCTGCTAGGTGCGCTTTGCTACTCGCTCCTGTTGTGCACCTGTGTCGTGCGCCCGTGTTGTGTGATTTGAGTCGAATTTATATCTCTGCACGTGGGGCAATGGCACTTGCTGCTAGGTGCGCTACGCCTCTAGGTGTGCCATGCTTTTTGCTCCTGTTGTGCATGTGTGCTTTTGGATTTGATTAAGATTTCTATGTGTGCTACACTTTCTGCTCCTGTTGCGCCCCACGTTGTGTGATTTGAGTTAGGTCTGTACAATAATCAAGAGCACGTGCTGCTAGGTCCACTTTGCTTCTTGCTCTTGCCGTGCACCTGTGTTGTGCGATTTTGAGTGTCTTTCCTGTCTGTGTACGTGTGTGTGTCTGTGTACTTGTGTGTGTGTCTGTGTACCTGTGTGTGTGTGTGTCTCTCTGTGTGTGTGTGCCTCCTGTTTATTCATGAGGCAAATGCTAGTACAGGGCCGGCATGTTGTAGTACCGCGTCATGGTACAACAGGCCCGTGTTTGGATGGAGCTGACTTGCTCCATCATGCTTGCATCTGTCGTCAGTACCTTGTGCCTTTTTCCATTTCTTTAGGCTTGCACATGTGAGTGTGGGGAAAGATGCGCCTTTTGTCCTACATGGCACGACGGCAGCTCACCAACATACAGCAGTGCCTTGCTATTTGGTACCCTTACACGTACATTCTATTTTTGCTCAAGCTTGTGCGTACCTTAGCGTGTGTCAGCGACGTCAGGCAGCGGCTGCACCCTAAAGATCATGCTTTCCAAGGGGGACCTGATTTGTGCTTGTGTGCCCTCTGTGATAGCTGGGTAGCTGCCATGCTTATTAAAGGGAAACCTGTTGTGTGCTTAAGTGTCTTCTGTAATAGCTGGATAGCAGCTATGAAAGCCGTGTAGCTCGTTTTCAGACTGAAGGGTTGCAGGTTCAGGTTGGCCGGTAGCGTGGATTTTTTGCTGCTGCCCAACAACTATGGTCTCCATGTCCTGAATCAATGCTTGAAGTGTTATAACTCCTTGCACATGTTTTTTTCCCCAGAATTATGCACATCTATCTCTCTCTCTCTCTGTCTCTCCCTCTCTCTCTCTCTCTCACTCTCTCTCTCTCTCTCTCTCTCTCTCTCTCTCTCTCTCTCTCTCTCTCTCTCTCTCTCTCTCTCTCTCTCTCTCTCTCTCTCTGTCTCTCTCTCTGTCTCTCTCTCTCCCTCTCCCTCTCAATCTCTCAATCTCTCTGGCAATTGAGTTATTGTTTCCTGTTAGCAGGAGTGGCTGTTTCCACCATTGGGGCTTATCATCTCTGATCAATTTTCAACAGAGAAGGCCACATCAGTGTTTCAGGGTTCGCGCTGCATCCTCAAACATGTATGCTTATCCAAATCTAATCTAATCCTCTTGAAGCTTGGCACTTTTGTATTGTCGCCTAGAGTCACTGCATATCATCTTCATACTCTAGGATAGTCATCCATCTTTTATCCTGCATGAGGTGCAAGCAAATGCACACACAAGCACACAAACACACAAAATACCCACAAACAAACAAACACACATACACAAACACCAGTTGCACGCAACAAGCATGTGCAAAGGACCAGGTTGTTGAGAATACCCCTTTTACATACATTTCTGCCGGCAAGCCCTCCTTTTGCTCTGCCTTTCTGCAGGATAATAGACCTTTTGGAGCCTGCACGTGCTGCAAGCAAACACCAGCTGCACACCACACTCATACGCAATGAAGCTGCGTACTATGGCTGCGTCCTGCAGCTCTTGAGGGACAAGCCTCCTCCTTTCTATGGTGTGTTTTCATTCTATCTTGCGTTGTGGAGTAGAAAAAGAGAGAAAGGAAAAGGCTACACTGATCGTGTTAATCCACTCAGTCTGCTTATAGGAAGGCCCCTTGTCAGCACCTCTGCAAGCCCCCCACCGCGTGTTAATAGCGTTAGCTGCTTTCCTTTTAAGAGTCATTTGCACACTTGTTTTAGTGCTACCATTTGTCCTCTCACGAGTCAAATTAATTGAACAGGTGCACGGTGCATACAAAGTTTATTTTACACAATTACTACGTGCACACACATACACACACGCACACACACACGCACACACACGCACACACACATACACATACGCACACACACACATTCACACACACGCACTTGCACACTTATAAATACACACGCAGCGACTTTCTTACATTCAAATGATGGTGAACCGTCAAAATGTTATCAGCCCGTAAGGGAGCCTCGGCGCTCTGCACCAGTTCAAAGGCTTGCCTCTGCTACAACTTTGTGGTTGCACTAACGCAAAAATCAATTGGTACTTACAGGGAAGCAGAGGGGCACTGCCATTAGCAGTGCTGATGGCTGCCAAGAAGTTAAGAACAGCATGCATTCCGACGCGCTCAATGCGCCAAACCCGCTGTTCCTTTGTGGGGATTCTCATTGCTTGCCAGGTATGTTACAATTAAGGTTGGCCAGAACCGTGCATACACACCGTATATGACCGTATGTTTGGTAATTTCCATGCTAAAAGTCCCGTATATACACTGTATATATACGTATGTATGTATGGTTCTGGCCAACCCTAGCCTAGTTACAATGCTTTATAGATCCCAGGACCATGCCAACTATGGTCCTTATTTTATCCTTGAGGAACGACGCAATGACATTAGGGTCCGTTGTCTTATCAAACATTGGAACGATCTTCAATCTGCTTATCTGCTTGCAGATTTACTGCAGCTGTGGGCTTGATAAGTGCTACAGGTCATTGTGGAATGACCTAGGCCTTGTGTCAACCTGCCTGCAGTATAATTAAACACACAGACACACACACACAAGCACGCACATATGCACACATACACACACACGCGCGCGCACTCATGCACACATACACATACACTTGCCTGCAGCTGCATGGCGTCTGGTAACAGTGCAAGGCAAGCCAAGGATATTGCACCCCCTCTTAGTTACCGGCTGCAAGGTTGGTGCTACTGCTGTGTAGAGCTGAGAGCTATTTTGCGTTGCGTGATGAATGATTGTGCTCATTTAAATCATGTCTTACGACTAAATGTGCGACGCTTGTTTAGAAGGGATTTTTTATGAGTCACTCAGGATCAGCATAGCGTTCGATCTTACTGTGCGCTTAAATGATGCGAATTTTCCTGGCCATCCTTTTAAAATCCCTTTTTTTATTGCGTCCAACTTAATGCTCAGGTTAAACACTCAATGAATTGGGTTTACGAATTGGGTTTGCAGGGCATTGAGCTCAAAATTCTGCTGTGTACGCCTATGCACAATGTTCTCGCACAGGGAGTGCTCTCTTCTCGTTCATTTTCCTCTGATGCTGGTTAAATTGTTTCTGACCTGCGCACGCCCAGAAGCCTCATGGACAACAACAATCCTAAACTTTGAGTGGTACATGCAAACCAATTGTCTGCTTTAACGATACGCACGTGTAAGTAATATAATCGATAATTTATATTCGTTCGACATGCTCAAATTACTGACCAGCACGCACGCCTTCAGTGTTGGTGCCTTTTATGCGTGCTGCCTTTGCATACCCACGTGCCTCTTGATGCTCCATGTTTTTTGTTTACAATCACTTCGTGTGCTCTTGCTGCTGACCGGCACGCCTTCATTATTGGGGCCTTTCGTGCGCACATTCTGCACACACCCATCCATGTATTCCCCAGGATGCACGTCGTTATTAGCAGGAAAAATGAAGCAGGATGCATCTTAATTTTGTTGGGTGTGCAATTGCATTTATGTGCACACACGCTACTTGCTGTGCAGATTTGGCACCTGCGACCGGAGAGCACGTTTTATCCAAAGGTTCAATTCCAGAACGCCCTGGCCCACATTCCCAAGGGCGCTCAAGTGGTCATGCTTTTGGGGGAAATCGACTGCAGGGAAGGGCTGCTGCTGGCGGTGCAGAAGTGCAAGGTAAGGCGTGTGTGCTTGTGGGTGAAGCTGCTTCACAACTTGACAGACCTGGAACGTTCGTTGCGCTTTGTGGGAGGAGTTACTTACAGGGAAGGACGGTTGCTGGCAGTACAGAAGTGCAAGGTACGGTTTGTGCTCATGGGTGAAGCTGCCTCACAACTTGGCAGAACTCGTACCGCTCCTTGCAAGGTATTGACAGGTGAGATTGCTATTTTGAAGTGCTAGTGAGAGGTACATTGAGGCCTATAGGATTGCTCAAATCTGCAGTAAGCCTTTTTGAGCTGTTATAAACTGATGTGCTCTCAATCATTAAGTTTTTTTTTCTGCCTACTTTTGACCATCACACGACGTCCATGTTTCCTCTTTTGCATTGCTATACGCACCTGCACTCGGCCCTATGTCAGCTTCTAGCATTAAGTTCTGCATCGGATGTGCATCGGGTGTGCATCTGACGTGCATCTGATGTGCATCGTAATTTGTCAGATCCTTCTTCGGCACTGCATCACCTGCCAGGTCTCACTGTATCTTTGGACAAGCAACACGCTTTTCCTAATGCGCCTCTCCCCCTCTTCACTCATTGTTGGAGGTATCAACTCTAATTGTGTATAAATGTATAAATTTATAGAAACTTGCGCCCCTCCTACTGCTGCTGCAGCACACCTCGCTCCAAAAGGCCATGTGGTCTGCAGTGGGCGTATATTGTAGTAACGTTTTGTGTTCCTGTATCCCTCGCACTGCTGCTGCAGTACGCCTCGCTCCAGGAGGCCATGTCATCTGCAGTGGACTTGTATTTGTCACTGCTCACGGACCTGATCAAGCGCCGAGGGTTCCAGCTGTTTGTGCACCCAATCCCACCTGTATTGAATGAGACTAGAGCAGTAGTCACGGCCTTCATGCAGATCCTTAAAGTAAAGGTGTGTTGAATTTAAGCAATTCTTCAGATGCTTTGAGCTCCCAATCTCGTTTGGGTGCGCAAAACACAAGGAGTGGTCACAGTTACATGCAGGTATTGAGGCAATAGGTCAGTTTGGTTGTAATTAATTGAATACGAACTAGGTCTACGTTACTTCCTAGTCCCCCTACATTTGTAGTGACATTAATGCGCATACATACACGCATATATACGCATTTACATACATATGTACACGCACGTGCATGCATACACACACGTAGTCAATTACACACATGTAAACTCATGCACAAGCACAGGCGCACACTTTGTGTTCACACAAAGAGAAAAGACATGATGTGCTAAAGACTAGGTACCATAAGAATAGGCGCTCCCTGAAGCTCGTGCACAAATATTCTTTGTTACGCACTTACTTTTGCTTTTGTGACTTTAGGTATCTGCTCTGGCAGCTAGCCCTAGCTGTGAAGGTCGTCTGTTCTACCTTGACTTTTTTGAGCATCTTCTCAGCCCGGATGGCTCCGCTTTGGCAAATGGGTTGGCATTGGACGGCACACATCTTTCTCCAGACTACCTGGCACATTTAAATGATGCATTTCTGCAGACTTAACGCTGAAATGAGTTCGATGTAAGCCTATGATGTTGCAGCTTGGCGTACTAAATATTTTCATTCTCGTTGTAAGTAATCCTTTCAGGTAGAAGGAACTGAAAGCTATTATTATGGAAAATCCGGAAGACTGGAGGAGTTAAATGTGAAAATGTCTGAGTTCAAGGTTTAGTCCCTTGGAAGGCTTCAGAGTGTGATTGTCAGAATTGGTGCTTATATCTTTGTGCTGTCCTTTGCACAGCGTTCATCTGTTTTAGGGTCTAGTGTCCTTGCAATATATTTTGTCAGTCAAGACCATCTCAAATCCTCACTGTCTGTCACCATTACGTTATTTTTGTCAAAGGGCCGGCCAAAATAAATCATTATCTAATCAGATATAATCACGCTTTCCCAACAGCAAATTGTATTTAGGTACGCCGATAACGCAATTGCAAGCGGAGTAGCCTTCATTCCCCCCTTTTAAAGATCCATCAAAATGGTGCAGCATCCTTTCCAGGGACCATGTCATCTAACACTCGCTCATTTCTACCTCAGTGAATTTGAAGTGAACAGGAGAGCAACCACTGCTGAACCTTGTTGTTTAGAAATCGGCTGGATTGAGTGCTATATTGCGATCAGGCGGCAGTGATTGAGTTTGCACAGAAGTAAGGAAAAGCAACCGCCGGCAGGTTTGGTGGACAGCTGCAGACCACAGATGTTTTTTTGTTTGGTTTAATAAGAATGATTTAACGCCAGGGTCGAGCCTCTCTCGAGCAAAGGCTGGGAACTGCACTTCAGACTGCAATTCTCCTGATTCTCTCTCTCTCTCTCTCTCTCTCTCTCTCTTTCTCTGCTGTTTCTCAAATCCAACTTGCTTGACACACTGACATATACTATACCACACATACTCTAGTCGGCTGCCGCGCCTCTCCTCCCCAGGGCTGGGAAGTTTACTCAACCATCTGGCTGAGCATTTGTAGTTTACTGAGCTAATTGAGTACCGCAATATCAAAACCAAAACATGCTTTCTTTAATGAACTGGCTTCTCCAGCTTATTGAACGAGACTAGGCAAACTAACTTCAACTGAAAAACCAACTAACCAAATCACACGAATCGTCACTGCCAACAATTGGGCGTGACAGCCTGGCGAAGCAAACTACAAAGAAAGTGTCGGTGGGTCTGCAGACATAAACTGTAGGTTACAGTTCTGTTGGGTGAGACTATGGCTCCCCTGATGCTCCTATACCCGAATCACGCTGTAATTAAATACATGAGCAATCGAAAATAATCGACAGACATTGTGTGTGACTGCCTAAAACGCCCTTCAGGTTAAACAATCATTATTTACAAAAAAATAAAATGACTGTCATTGGTTTGGCGTCTCTGCTATTGCTTGGTGGCCTAATGGAGTGGGGGGCTTCTGATGAAGGGAGGCCATTGGCAAAGTGTGCGTATTAGCAGGCGTTTGAGTAATTCCAGGGAAGTCATTGTCTCCTTCAGGGACACTCGACATCAAATTATGCTTGCATGCATCAACAGATACCGATCAACAAGTGATGCTCACAGAGGCCGCCGCTAAGCAGGCGCATCAGGTGATCAATTTGCCCCAAAACATATTTGATGAGCATACTTGCAACAGAAGCCTGGTTTCTTTATGGCTCAAGAGCTAAGGCTTTTGGAATGAGAGCAATCAAATGTTGCACAACTGTATCGGATGCAACATCCTTTCAGGACCCCCATTTCAGAGGGATCGGCAGAAAGCTGCTCTGTGGCTTTAAATACTGCCCGCCACCAGCTGCCCCCCAACAAGTCGTAAGTAGTAACACAGAATTTTAGTCAGTGAGTTGGAATATAGAGAAGACAGACGTCCGATCGAGAGAAGGTTGGCGCAAAGAAAGGTATGCCACATTCAAGACCTCTTGGCGAATCGTACTTGCTTAAAGCTGACAGTGCTAGTAAAGAGAACCTGGCCTGCTTACATAGTTAATGATCAGATTCGAATATCTAACCCTTCTGTGCTTTGCCACCTTCCCCGATCTGACTGTTGAAAGGCTGCCGCGCCGGCCCCAGCTCCAGTCATGCAGTCCCAGCCGCAGCCTGTGATCGCTTACTCAACGGTGGGGTCTGATGCTTGTAGAGTATTGTGAAAACGTGCTTTGTGCTGTCTTATATGCATGCATGATGAGAGAAACCAAGCAGTGATCATACAGAAGGGGTCATCTGAGGCCCCAAACCAGGGTACTTTAGAAACGTGATCAGAGTACGGGCGCCAAAGCTTGCACTTTCTACAAAAAACAGAGGTAGCCCCTGCTCTGCGGATAACACCTTTGCTTGAAAAGTGTAAGTATTGGCGCACATGTCTAATTGCAGCCTGCGGCATGATCGGATGGCTGGCATCTGATTGCCAAAAAACACATCTCCAGCCACTTTCTCAGATGACTCCCTCTGTGATTTTGTATGCTTACGTGCAGGCCGTCGCGACTGCCACCCAGCCTGCTCCCGTTGCTCAACCTCAGCAGGTTCTGCAACTCATATTTGTTTTGTTGTTGCTGTTAATGGGTGCCGTTTTTAAGACCCCCCGTGGCTTATGGCCCATGTGGGGTCAATGGGTGTTGTTTTGAAGACCCCCATGGCTGTTGTGTGCAACCCAAATCGGTACCACACCCAATTCCATGCTAGTCAGCTAGACGCACAAACACACACGCACACACACACACGCACACACGTACACCAAAAGTACATGCATTCACACGCACACATAACACAGGCATGCTCCAGACAAGCACCAGACAAGCATGCACGCACATCCATATGTTAATGGGTGTCGTTGAGTGAGAGGTTAAGCCCAAACCCCGCACCCCTGCTAGAAAGAAAGTTGATTTAAGCAAAATCTACAAATAAACAAACGCCAGCTTTGTTGCTGCCTTTGCCTGCCGTGCCTGTTGAGAAGGTACAAACCTGCGTCTGGATTTTCTTTTTAACCAAATTTTGTCCTCACCTGCCTTACTCACTGTCACGTTGATTGTTGTGCCTTATAATAGGTTGCGGCTGCACCTGCACCTGCACCGGCCCCTGCACCTGCGCCAGTCATCGTGTATGCACCCCCACCTCCAAAGAAAGGGGGGAAGTTTGGATTTGGATTCCTTGGTTGAACACATCTCCTGAATACAGATGTCTCACTAGTCTCTACTTGCATGTTGAGGAAGCCGTTTGCTTAAACCTTTAAGCTCCTATTCCTTATGTGCTGCTCTGAAATTTCAGCAGATCAGGCTGATCCTGAAACAGTGTTTTAATCCCTGTTATGCTAATGCTTACAATACCTACTTAATCATCTGGCTCTCCTTTAAAGTCCTGAGTCTTCTATAGATCCTATTTTTCAATTATTGGAGTTTAATAACCTGTAATTTCTATTTAATTTCAAGGATTGTAAACTTCATAGACCTTGGCCGGTTTTTTATGATTCTAAAGGGAGTATTCTATTTGTTTGGCCATAATAAAGTCTCCATTTTAAATATTCCCCGAGCCTCGGGCCATGCTGAAAACATTCACGTCGGCTTGTTGTGAGAAGGTAACATCCTGCAATGCCCAGGGTTGCATGGTTCAAGGTTAAAGGCCTTGACTCACTCGTAATATAAGGCGTAGCCTCTGTAGTTTCGAACTTGTATTTGGGAATGCATTCAGAATAATCAAGAACGTAATAATCACATTTGGTGGCAAGAGGGGAAAAGGAAGGAGCGAAAACCAAAGAAATGAATCAAAGTTATCTGTATATTGCAGACACTTTGATCCGGTATAAGGCATTGCTGTTTTGTTCTAACGTATAGCTTGTCGCCTGGAAAAGTTCAATGTTGTTTTACCTTCAAGACACAGGCTCAACTTCCTCAATAAGTTGCTTAAAGTTTTGTAACAGATGGGTTAGACATGCAGTGTGCTTTCACAAAAACAAAGCTTGAAGAGAGAATAGAATTTGAAGATTGTAGGCAGTGGAACTAATTCTACTATCTTTGAGTGCTTGGATCTTAGAGAAAAGCTTCTTAACAGTTTGAATCAGGACCCAATTCCTTGACAAATTCCAGAGTGGAAGTTTCAGTGCTGCAGACAGTGCACTCACACCCAAAAAAATGGTTGTGGAGAGTAGTAGAGGGCCATTGAAGAATGGTGCAAATATCTTAATGCATGTTGTTCCTTTTGCCGCGTGCAGCTGGTTATCAGGTCTGGTGTACTCAAAGCTTCTTGGTATCATTGAGGCGAATGTCTAAAAGAAATCCCAAGATATTTAAGTCGGTGTTGTGTAGGGATGGTTGCTCTGCTTGTGGCTGTTGGTACTGCTGAAGTGCTCCCATTCTCCCTCAGCTGCCCCCTGCCACTGTGAGGAGTTCATCCCCCTCCATCAGTCTGTTAATTTTGTTCTTGTGCAGAGATGGAGCATCCAGTGCAAAATCTGGGTAGCTGAGGTAATTTCATTTTATTTGCAAGACGTTTGGTGTGGCTCTTATTCAGCTGATTCAGAAATTTTATGGCTTTACCACAGCCAGCTGCACTCTGCTGCTTATACATGTGTGGACAAAGCAAGATCCTAACAAGTCTGTCTGAATGATGATCTACGCAACTATGTGCAATGTACCATGAAAAGGAAACGTTTCACAAGCCATAATCCCTTTTTGAATATTTATAATACAAACTGTGCATAACAAAATAGAAATGTTATGGCAAAGCCTCAAATCAAAATCAACCTTGTCCAGCTTGTTTGCTCCCTTTCCTAATTCTCTCTCAGTTCAAGGTCATTTTACCCTTTGCTCATTTTCTTTGTACAAAACAGGCCAAGGAGAAAGGTTGTGAATAAAGGGATTTAAGTCCAAGGGTATGTAACAGCTACTGGCAAACGGGCTTAAGCAGACAGCGAAAGCACAACAAGCTAGCCACATAGATATTTCAGTTTCCCTGAGCAGCCCGAGGGAGGAGCTGGCTGCTGTATGATGATAACATCCGCTTCAGTAGGAGCATACCTGCAAAATAACATGTCAGAAAAAATGTGCATACCTCTACATATTTCAACATTGGGCCACAGACGGTGGAAATCCACTTGGTCTTTTTAACTTGAATTGTTTAGCAACCGTGCACTGAGCAACTGTCTACACAAGAAGACTGTGAATTTAAGCAGAGAGTACATGTTACCTGCAAATGCAGCCTCAATTACACCCGCGGTCTATTTGAGCCTGACCTCCAATCAATTACGTGTGAGATCAGTGTCACCTGTAAGCTGGCGCTGGGGCGTACTGGTAGGCTGGTTGGGTGTAGGCTGGAGCAGGTGCCGGCGCAAATCGATAGGCTGGTTGGGTGTAGGGTGCAGGTGCAAATTGGTATGCTGGCCCACTTGAGCTTGGTGGAGCAGGTGCTGGTGCAGGTGCGGCCGCAACCTGTGCAGACAAAGGTTTATAAAGTCATGAAATGAAGAAGACGAAGGGTAACATGGGTTATCTAGAACCATATATACAGTGTATATATGGTATTGTTGGCAGGCAAGTCACCAAATATACGGTCATATACTGTGTATTATATATACATATACGGTTCTGGCCAATCCTACAAATTTATGCGTCAGCGATGGCGTATACCGCATTTAATACCACCTCTTATTCTCCCATTCATGTGAACCGAGTAAAATGTTAGAAAACTGCGCAGCTTTATTTCCAGCTAATTGCACTAATCAATGCTTTTGATGTACTGACACCTGCGGGGTCAAAACACCTACGCTTGCATACCTGCTGAGGAGGTGCAGGAACTGGGGCGGGTGCAGCAGCTACTTGTCGAGGTGCTGGGTTGCTTGGAGGTGCTCCCTCAGACGTGGCAATGGCCTGCATGTACAAAACGTGAGTGGAATTTATCGCTGGGTTTTGCTCCAGATCTGCTCACGCTTGCTTCTTTCAGGTGGAACCTTTGTGCAATGGCTGTAGACGCACATTCTCAATAATTCTGAGCACCCGCCATCCAACTCACAGAAGAATACGCAATCACTGGTGCTTGCAGGAGGCTCCTTCTGTTGTCTGTTGAGGGAATTACAGACTCCTGGAATCCTTCCTGGATTTCATCCTGTCAAGCAGGGGGGCGGCGGCATTTACATGAATCCAATGGGCAACAAAATAACATTAATCTACGTACGTGGTGTACATGGCAAGGGGGGAAAATGGTAATACCGCCATTTTATCTACCTCCAAGCACACTATTGCTGGCACTCCAATGCACAAAACCAGTAGGCTTGCGTATAATTTCCACATGATTAATTGCTATTCTGGTGCCTTACTGCCGTTATATATTCGTTATCACGCTTGCGGTGCGTTTAGGTGG